>Ga0068868_100000001_pt1 | contig 282170 bp, 290 predicted proteins | sample KBSMisM42_FD_64660 | JGI IMG/M metagenome (GOLD analysis project Ga0068868, IMG submission 64660) | Miscanthus rhizosphere microbial communities from Kellogg Biological Station, Michigan, USA - KBS Miscanthus M4-2 | ecosystem: Host-associated > Plants > Roots > Rhizosphere > Soil ...
TCGGTCGGCGAGGTCGGCGCGGCGAGGATGCGGCGAACGACCTCCATGCCCGTCACGACATGGCCGAACACGGCATAGCCGAGGCCGTCGCCGGCCGAGCCCGGGCCGGCGTCGAGATAGCGCATGTCGCCGACCATGATCGTGAAATCGCCCTGGGCGGTGCCGACCGCGAGGCGCGGCGCAGACAGCGCGCCCTCGACATGGGAGAGGCCGGTTTGGCTGGTCGGCTCGTGCGCGATCGGCGGGAACATCCGCCGCGGATCGCGCACCCCGGCCTGGATCAGCCCCTTGCCCGCGCCCCCCGGCATCGCCCGGTAGAAATCGATCCCGTCGAAACGCCGGGCGTCGACATAGCGCAGGAAATTCGCCGCGGTGACCGGTGCGCGCCCGGTCTCGACCGCGACGATGATGTCGCCTTCGCCGGTGTGCAGCAGCACCCGGACCGCCGCCGGCGGCGGCGCCTGGGCGGTCAGCGCGAGCAGCATGGCGAGGATCAGGCCGCGCAGCATCACGCCGCCTCCCGCCCGGCGACGCTGCGGCGGGCGCCGTAGAGGAAGTAGAGGCCGAGCCCGACGACCTGGGCGCAGGCGAACCAGATCTGGGTGCGCTGCGGCAGGCTGTAGAGCAGATAGAGGCAGCCCAATATGCCGAAAATCCCGACCGGCCAGGCGAGCGGCGTGCGGAACTTGCGCGGCTCGGCCGGCGCGCGTTTGCGCATCACCAGCATGCAGACGCAGACCGCGATGAAGGCGGTGAGCGTGCCGGCATTGGCGAGCGCGGCGAGCTCGGCGAGCGGGATCAGGCCGGCGAGCGTGGCGACGACGATCGCGGTGAAGATCGTGATCCGGGTCGGCGAGCCGCGGCCGCTGACCCGCGCCAGGCCGGGCGGGATCAGGCCGTCGCGCGCCATCACGAAGAAGATCCGGCTCTGGCCGTAGAAGAAAGCGAGGATCACCGTCGGCAAGGTCACCACCGCCGAGACGCCCAGATAATAAGCCGCGGTGGGCTGGCCGATCTCGCGCAGGATCAGCGCCAGCGGCTCGGGGCTGTCGGCGAAGCGGGTGAAGGCGAGCGCGCCGATCGCGGCCGCCGCCACCGCCATGTAAATGAGCACGCAGACGAACATCGAGCCGACGATGCCGATCTTGAGGTCGCGGTCCGGATTGCGGGTCTCCTCGGCGGCGGTCGCGATCGCGTCGAAGCCGTAAAAGGCGAAGAAGATGATCGCCGCCGCCGCCATCACCCCAACCTCATGGCCCGGCGCGCCGCTCTTCGGAAAGCCGTAGGGCATGAACGGCTCGAACCGGGCCGGATCGAAATAAGGCAGGGTCACCGCGACGAAGACGATCAGCGCCACCACCTTCACCAGCACCAGGATCGCGTTCACGGTCGCGCTCTCGCGGGTGCCGTAGATCAGCAGCCCGGCGACCACCGCGATGATGAAGATCGCCGGCAGGTTGATCAGGCCGCCGAGCTCGGGCCCCTGCGACAGCGCGGCCGGGAAGCCCGCCCAGGCCTGGAGCAAGGGCGAGGCATAGCCCGACCAGCCGACCGCGACCGCGCTCACCACCAGCGAATATTCGAGGATCAGGCTCCAGCCGACGATCCAGGCGAGCAGCTCGCCGAGGACGACATAGGTGTAGGTGTAGGCGCTGCCCGAGGCCGGATACATCGTCGCCATCTCGGCATAAGCGAGCGCGGCGGCGGCGCAGATCAGCCCGGCAATGGCGAAAGAGAGGATCACCGCGGGCCCCGCCTTGGCGGCGCCGACCCCGGTCAGGGTGAGGATGCCGGTGCCGACGATCGCGCCGACCCCGAGGGCGATCAGATGCGGCCAGGAGAGGCTCGGCTTGAGCCGGTGCTCGGGCGCCATGTCCTCGGCGGCGACGATCGTCTTCCTCGCATTCCAGCTCGCCACGGCCCGGCCTCCCCCATCGCTCTCCCGAGCCGCCATCTTGGTCCGCCCGGGCGGCGACGGCAAGCGTGGCCGAATGGGCACAGTCGCGGCCGATAAAATCCAAATCGGACGAACGGAGGAGGCCGGCCGGAACTTTGGATTTTGATCTGAGTTAATCGGCTCAACATGGGGGATACCGTAAAAACACGCGATGCCGAAGCCGAGCGCATGACCTCCCTGCCCGCCACGCCCGAAGAGATTGTCGGCGCCGCCCGGGTCGCCGCGCGCCGCGGCCCGGCGGAGCTGCACGCGGTGCTCGCCGCGCTGCCCGCGCCGATCTACCTGACCGACGCCGAGGGCTGGATCACCTTCTACAACCAGGCCTGCATCGACTTTGCCGGCCGCACCCCGAGCCTCGGCGAGGACCGCTGGTGCGTGACCTGGCGGCTCTACCGCGAGGACGGCACCTTCCTCCCCCATGACCAATGCCCGATGGCGGTGGCGGTCAGGGAGAGGCGCGAGGTCCGCGGCGCCGTCGCGCTCGCCGAGCGGCCCGACGGCACCAGGGTGATGTTCGCCCCCTACCCGACCCCGCTGGTCGGCGAGGACGGCGAGATCGCCGGCACGGTCAACATCCTGATCGACGTCACCGATCACCGCCAGGCCGGAGCGCTGCGCGCCCAGGCGATGCGCTGCCGCCGGCTCGCTTCGTCGCTGACCGACCGGCAGGCGGCGAAGACGCTGCTGCTGATGGCCGGCGAATATGACGAGAAAGCGCGCGCGCTGAGGAGCTGACGGCAGGCGATTGGCCGCGGCGCGCCGCCGGGCTATCACGGCGCATGATCGACATCGCCCCGCTCGCCCCCGGCGACCGCGCCGAATGGGAAGAGCTCGCCCGCGGCTACAAGGCCTTCTACCGGACCGAGCTCGCCGACGAGCGCTACGCGGAAACCTGGGCGGCGCTGCTCGCCGGCGAACGGGTCCACGGCCTCGCCGCCCGCATGGACGGGGAGATCGTCGGCATCGCCCATTACCTGTTCCACGCCCAGACCTGGGGCCCGGACGCCTGCTACCTCCAGGATCTGTTCACCGCCGAGAAAGCGCGCGGCCAGGGCGTCGCCACCGCGCTGATCGACGCCGTCGCGGAGGCGGCCCGGGCTCGCGGCGCGCGCAAATTCTACTGGCTGACCAAAAAGGACAACGAACGCGCCCGCGCGCTCTACGACCGCATCGCGCGGTGGAAGGGCTTCCTGCGCTACGATTATCCATTGTAGCAAAAGCGCAAATCGCATATGAAATTATTCATATGCGAGGAATGGGTAAGCCCGTTTTGCGAACCGCGGCCTGCATGATAAATGACCGGGCATGAACGTTCAGACGGCGATGAGGCGGCCGGAACGGGTCAAGCTGAGGGTCGGCGACTTCCTGTTGCTGAAGCGGTCGGGGGCTTTTGCGGGCTTTTCCAGATCGGAGCTCGTCGACGGCGAGCTTTGGGGAGTCCCTTCTCAGGATGAGGACGAACCGGAATCCGACGGGCGGGTGCGGATCAAGCTGCGCATCGAGGATTATCTGCGTCTCGACCAGGCCGGCGCGTTCGCCGCTTACGGCAAGACCGAGCTGATCGATGGCGTGGTCTACGCGATGAACCCGCAGCATCGCCCGCACGGCTTCGCCAAGGATGAACTGGCTTACCGGCTGCGAAGGGCCCTCGAGGCCACTGGGTCCGGCCTGCACGTCGCCACCGAGCAATCGGTCGCGATCGAACCCGGCAGCGAGCCCCAGCCGGATATCATCCTCACATCCGAGCCGTGCGGCCCGGGAGCGATACCGGGCGCATCCGTTGCGCTGCTCGCCGAGGTGGCGGCCACCGCTGCCGGCTTCGACCTGAACGAAAAAGCCCGCGCCTATGCCGTTGCCGGAATCCCCGAATATTGGGTTTTGGACGTGACCGGGCGTATGATCTATCAACTGTGGGGCCCCGGAAGCGACGCTTACGCACAGCGGCGCGTGGTTGCGTTCGGCGAGCGGATCGAAGCTGCGACGGTCGCGGGGCTGGCGGTGGACACGAGCGGAATTAATTAGGGACTGTCCCCATCTCCTTCCCGACTATCGTACCCTAATACGCATGAAGCGGCGCGCGATCTTCTCGGAGGTCCGATTGCCTCTGAAGGAGATCGTGTGATGCGGCGGCTTCAGGCCTTGCTTCTGTCTTAAGTCGTGGCCCTCGGACATGGCGTGGTCCAGCAGCGATCTCTCCATAATTCTCAACACCCTGTCCAAATCCTGACCGGATTTCGGGACGGGCCGGCAGCAGATCACGTAGCGGGATCCGCTCTCGGCCTCATAAATCGCCTGCATCAGCCTGACGGAGTTGAGATGCTGCTTGACCCGCTGCCTGAGGTTCTTGGAGCGGCCGATGTAAAGAGGTGATACCCGGTCTCCGTGCTGCCGAAAGAAGATATATACTCCTGGCTCCTGAGAGATCGCATCGAGGTCCGTGCATTCGTAGATTGCGCCGCTCGCGGCCACGCTGAGTGGCACCGGTTTGTCCCAGCGGGCCTCGATATTAAGCGGCATGGCCTTCTCCAATCTTACCGCGTCAGCTTGCGATAGGTCATCCGGTGCGGCCGGTCCGCCTCGGGTCCCAGCCGCCGCCTCTTGTCTTCCTCATAGGATTCGAAATTGCCTTCGAACCATTCGACCTGGCTGTCGCCCTCGAAGGCGAGGATGTGGGTGGCGAGGCGGTCCAAAAAGAAGCGGTCGTGGCTGATGATCACCGCGCAGCCGGCGAAATTCTCGAGCGCCTCCTCCAATGCGCGCAGGGTCTCGACATCGAGATCGTTGGTCGGCTCGTCGAGGAGGAGGACGTTGCCGCCCTCCTTGAGCATCTTGGCGATGTGGACCCGGTTGCGCTCGCCGCCCGACAATTGGCCGACCTTCTTCTGCTGGTCGGGGCCCTTGAAGTTGAACGCGCCGACATAGGCGCGGGTGCCGATCTCGTGCTTGCCGAAGCGGAACACGTCGAGGCCGTCCGAGATCTCCTCCCAGACGTTCTTGTTGGGGCTGAGATGGTCGCGCGACTGATCGACATAGCCGAGCTTCACCGTCGGCCCGATCCTGATCTCGCCGGAATCGGCCTCCTCCTGGCCGGTGAGCAGCCGGAACAGGGTGGTCTTGCCGGCGCCGTTCGGGCCGATCACGCCGACGATGCCGCCCGGCGGCAAGGAGAAGCTCAAATCCTCGAACAGCAATTTGTCGCCATAGGATTTGGTGACCCCGTTCAAATCGATGACGTTGCCGCCCAGCCGCTCGGGCACCTGGATCAGGATCTGCGCCTTGCCCGGGGTGCGGTTCTCCTGGGCCTGGACCAATTCGTCGAAGGCGCGGATGCGCGCCTTGGATTTGGCCTGGCGCGCTTTCGGGGAGCGGCGGATCCATTCGAGCTCGTCGCTGATCGCCTTCTGCTTGCCTTTTTCCTCCCGTTCTTCCTGCTCCAGCCGCTTGGCTTTCTTCTCCAGATAGCCGGAATAATTGGATTCGTAGACGTAGTAGCGGCCGCGATCGAGCTCGAGCACCCAGTTCACGACATTGTCGAGGAAATAGCGGTCGTGGGTGACCAGGATGACGTTGCCCGGATAGTCGACGAGGTGCTTTTCGAGCCATTGCACGCTCTCGGCATCGAGATGGTTGGTCGGCTCGTCGAGCAGCAATATGTCGGGTTTCTCGAGCAGCAGCCGGGTCAGCGCCACCCGCCTTTTCTCGCCGCCGGAGAGATTGTCGACCGAGGCCTCGCCCGGCGGGCAGCGCAAGGCGTCCATCGCGATCTCGAGCTGGTTGTCGAGGGTCCAGCCGTCGACCGCGTCGATCTTCTCCTGCAATTCGCCCATTTCGGTGCCGAGCGCGTCGAAATCGGCGTCGGGATCGGCCATTTGCGCGGAGACGGCGTTGAACCGCTCGACCAGATCGGCGATCGGCCGGACGCCCTCCATGACGTTTTCCCTGACCGTCTTGGCCGGATCGAGCTGCGGCTCCTGCTCGAGATAGCCGACGGTGATGTGCTCGCCCGGCCAGGCCTCGCCGACGAACTCGGTGTCGCGGCCGGCCATGATCTTCATCAGCGTCGATTTGCCCGAGCCGTTCGGGCCGACGATGCCGATCTTGGCGTCGGGATAGAATTGCAGGTGGACGTTCGACAGGATCGGCTTGGGGGCGCCGGGAAAGGTCTTGGAGAGGCCCTTCATGACGAAGCTGTACTGGGCGGCCATGCGGCGCTGGACTCCGGATAATGGGGTGACGGGGTTGGCGCCTCCCTAGTGTCGCGGCTCTTCCTTGTCACCCGCGAAGTGGCTAAGCGGCGCCCATGAAGAAGCTGATCCTGCTCGCCCTCGCCCTCCCCTCGCTCGCGTCCGCCCAGAATGTCGGCGACCGGGCCGCCGCGCTGCGCGACGCCGCGCTTGCCTCCGACACCGTCGCCTGGGATTTCGTCGAGGGGCTGACGACCGAGGTCGGCCAGCGGCTCGCCGGCACCGAGGCCGAGGCGCGGGCGCGCGCCTGGGCGGCGCGGCGGCTGACCGAATTGGGCTTTTCGAACGTCCGCATCGAGACTTTCGACATGCCGGTCTGGGTGCGCGGCGAGGAGAGCGCCGAGATCGTCTCGCCCTTCCCGCAGCGGCTGGTGCTGACCGCGCTCGGCAATTCGGGGGCGACCCCGGCGGGCGGACTCGAGGCCGAGGTGGTCGGCTTCGACAGCGTCGCCGCGCTCGAGGCGGCGCCCGATGCGGCGGTGCGCGGCCGCATCGTCTTCATCGACCACAACATGATGCCGACCCAGGACGGCTCCGGCTACGGCCAGTTCGGCGCCCCCCGCCGCCAGGGCCCGACCGTCGCCAGCCGCAAGGGCGCCGCGGCGATCGTCGTCCGCTCGATCGGCACCGACCACCATCGCAACCCCCATACCGGCGTCCAGAGCTTCGGCCAGGGCGCCCGGCCGATCCCCGCCGCCGCGCTCTCCGTCCCCGACGCCGAGCAGCTGCGGCGCATCCTCGCCCGGGCCGGAGATCGGCCGGTGCGGATGCACCTGGTGCTGACGCCGCGCCAGACCGGCACCCACCAGTCGGGCAATGTCGTCGCCGAGGTGCCGGGAAGCGATCCGGGCGCCGGCGTGATCGCGATCGGCGGCCATCTCGACAGCTGGGACCTCGGCACCGGCGCGATCGACGACGGCGCCGGAGTCGCGATCACCGTCGCCGCCGCCCACCGCATCATGCAGGCCGGGCGCCCGCGCCGGACGATCCGGGTGGTCCTGTTCGGCGCCGAGGAGCCGGGCGGGTTCGGCGGCGACAGCCTGTTCGCCCGCCACCGCAACGAGAACGACGTCGTCCTCGTCGGCGAATCCGATTTCGGCGCCGACCGGGTGTGGCGGGTCGAGTTCAGCCTCGCCCCGGCCAATGCCGCGCTGGCCGATCGCATCGCCGCCTTGCTCGCGCCGCTCGGCATCCTGCGCGGCCCCGGCGGCGCCGACGCCGGCACCGACCTCGGCCCCTACCGGCGCGCCGGCGCCGCCGCGATCGACCTCAATCAGGACGGCACCCGCTATTTCGACTATCACCACACCCCCGACGACACGCTCGACAAGATCGATCCGGCCCAGCTGCGCCAGAACGTCGCCGCCTGGACGGCGATGCTTGCGGCGGCCGCCGACGCACCCGAGCGGATCGAGCCCGCGGGAGCGCCGCCGGCCCGCTGACCGCTTGACCTTTACGCCTGCCCAATCGACAAAGTCGCCGACGCCGGGGGGCGCTCAGAGAGGCTCTTGCTCGTGAACACCAGGCACGTCGCGACGCTCCTCCTCCTCGGCCCTGCCTGCGCCGCCTTTTCGGGGGCGAGAGCCGAGGCGCAGGACGCCCCTGCCCCGCTTCCGGCCGCGGCACCGGCCAATCCGGACCTGTCGCAGCTCTCGATCGAGGAGCTGGCGCAGCTGCCGGTACGCTCGGCCTCGAAGCGCGAGGAGCCGCTGTCGGCGGCGGCGACGGCGTTGTTCGTGATCACCAGCGACGACATCGTCAATTCGGCGGCGGATTCGCTGCCCGAGGCGCTGCGGCTGGCGCCGAACCTCAACGTCCAGCAGGTCAACGGCCACGAATATGCGATCAGCGCGCGCGGCTTCAACAGCGTCGAGACGGCCAACAAGCTGCTCGTGCTGATGGACGGGCGAAGCATCTATTCGACCCTTCATTCGGGGGTGTTCTGGGACGTGCGCACGCCGCTGCTCGAGGACATCGCCCAGATCGAGGTGATCAGCGGTCCGGGCGGGACGCTCTACGGGCCCAACGCCGTCAACGGCGTCATCAACATCCTCTCGCGCGACGCCGGCGAGACGCTGGGCGGGCTGGTGCGCGGCACCGCCGGCACGTTCGAGCAATCGGCCGCGGCCCGTTACGGCGTTGCCGTCGGCGAAGCCGGCGCGGTTCGCTTCTACGCCAATTGGTTCAACTTCGACGACCACCGGCAGGCGCCGATCGGGCCGGTGCTGCGCGACCGCTTCCACGGCTGGCGGGCAGGCTTTCGCGGCGACTTCGCCACCGCGCGCGACCGTTTCACCCTTCAGGGCGACATTTTCGACAACCGGATCGCATCGCTGCCCGGCGATCGCAATCAGGGCCACAACCTCCTCGGCCGCTGGACCCGCGACCTTTCCGGGACCGCCTCGTTCCGGATCCAGGCCTATTACGATCATGTCGAGCGCCGCTATCTGCTGACCTTCGATTCGCTGGAGACGGCCGAGGCGGAAGCGCAGCTCAACCTGCAGGCGGGCGCCCACGACATCGTGATCGGCGGCGGCCTGCGCACGACACGCGATGAGTTCATCAACAATCTCAACGCCTTCAGGCTCAATCCTCAGAGTCGTCGCTTATGGGTCTACAACGCCTTCGTCCAGGACCGCTTCGCGCTGACCCCGACGCTGTCGCTGATCGCCGGGATCAAGGCCGAAGACACCAGCTTCACCGGCATCGAGCTGTTGCCCAACGTCCGGATCGCCTGGCACCCCGACGATCGCACCCTGCTCTGGGCGGCAGTGTCGCGCGCGGTGCGCACGCCCTCGCGGATCGACCGCCAGCTCGAATTCCCGCCTTTGCTCACCGGCGGCTCGTTCCAGTCGGAGAAGCTGGTCGCGTTCGAGGCCGGCTATCGCGGCCAGCCCACGGCGCGGACGACGCTGTCGGTCTCGGCCTTTTACAACGCCTATGACGACATCCGGACCACCGAGTTCCAGCCCGGCGGCGCCCTGCCGATCCAGCTGATGAACGGGCTCGAGGGCCACACTTACGGCGTCGAGGCCTGGAGCGCTTCCCAGCTGGCGCCATGGCTGCGGGTCAATCTCGGCCTCAGCACGCTGTGGAAGCGATTCCACGAAAAGCCCGGCCATGCCGATCTCGCCCAGCGCGATGCGCTCGGCCACGACCCCCATCTGCAGCTGTTCCTTCGCGCCGAGCTGACCCCGGTCGAGCGGCTTCGCCTCAATTTCGGCCTGCGCCGGATCGGCAGGCTTGCCGGCGGTGGCGGCGGCGAGCCGCCGATCTCCGCCTATGTCGAGGCGGACGCGAACCTGTCCTTCCGGCTCAGCGACACGCTCGAATTCTACCTCGCCGGCAACAACCTGCTCCACCGGACTCATCTCGAAAGCAACGACACGCAGCGGGCCACCCTCGCCCAGCGCAGCGTCTATCTCGGGACGAGGCTGCGGTTTTGAACGGAGGGCGGCTCCTTCTCGCGCTGGCGCTCCTGTTCGGGGCGGCGCCGGCGCGTGCCCAGCCGAGCGAGGATTCCGTCAAGGCCGCGTTCCTGCCGCGCTTCGCCCGCTACGTCGCCTGGCCGCCGCCCGCGGCGCCCGCTCCGGGGGCGCCGTTCCAGCTCTGCCTGATCGGGCGCGATCCGTTTGGGCGCCTGCTCGATCGGGCCGCGTCGAGCGAGCTGATCGACGGTCACAACGTCGCCGTCCGCCGCCTGGCTTCGGCGGGCCAGGCGCGCGGTTGCCACCTTGCCTTCGTCCAGGGCGTCGCCGGCACCGATACGGCGCGGCTGCTGCTGGCCCTGCGCGGCCAGCCGGTGCTGACCGTCACCGACGCCCGCGCCGGCCCGCAGCGCGGCATGATCCACTTCACGATCGTCGGCGGCCGCGTCCGCTTCTTCATCGACGATGCCGCCGCCGCCGAGCGCGGCCTCGTCATCAGCTCGCGCCTGCTCGCGCTCGCGGCGGGCGTCAGGCAGCGGCGCTGATGCGGCGGCTGGTCCGCCTCCAGGAGCGCTGGAGCAGCGCGCCCTATGCGATCGTCGCGACGGTTGCGCTGCTGCTGCTCGCCGGGATCGGAATCATCCTCCAGAACGAGGCCGCCTATCGCGACCTGCAGGCCCAGGAGACGAGGGTCCAGGCCGACATCCTTTCCGCCAGCGTTACCGCCGCGCTCGATTTCGGCGACCGCCAGGCGGCGCAGGAGGCGGTCGACACGGTCCGGGTCAACCGCCAGATCCGCGCGATCGGCGTCTACGACCAGGCCGGCGCCCTCATCGCCGGCTACGGCCGCGATGGCGCGGGCCCGCCGCCCCGCTTCGTCGAGCCGCTGCCGCCGGCGGGCAACGCGGTCACCGCGACCGTGCCGGTGATCAGCCGCAGCGCGCGCATCGGCACCGTCTTTCTCGCCGCCGATCCCGAGCCGCTGTCGCGCCGGCTGACCCGCTATCTCGTCATCGGCCTGCTGGTGGTGATGGCCGCCCTCGTCGTCGGCGTCCTCGGCCTCGGCCAGAGCGCCCTGCGCCGGGTCAACCGGATCCTCGCCGAGCGGGCCGAGGCCCTGGTCCGCGCCAATGCGGAGCTGAAGGTCCAGGTCGGCGAGCGCACCAAGGCCGAAGATCAGCTGCGCCAGGCGCACAAGATGCAGGCGCTCGGCCAGCTGACCGGCGGTATCGCCCACGATTTCAACAATCTGCTCACCGTCATCCAGGGCTCGGCGGACATGCTTCGCCGCCCCGCCCTCGCCGACGACAAGCGGCTCCGCTACGCCGACGCGGTCGTCCAGGCGTCGGCCCGCGCCGCCGCCCTGACCGGCCAGCTGCTCGCTTTCGCCCGGCGCCAGCCGCTCCGCCCCGAGATCATCGAGGTCAACGACCTGATCCGCGGCATGACCGACCTGCTCGACCGCACGCTCGGCGAGCGGATCGAAGTCAAGACGAGGCTTTCGGCCGACGCCTGCGCGGTCGAGGCCGACCGCGCCCAGCTCGAATCGGCCCTGCTCAACATCGCCGTCAACGCCCGCGACGCGATGCCCGACGGCGGCGTGCTGACGATCCGCACCGCCGGCCTCGAGGAGGCCCATGCCGGCCGGATGGTCGCGCTTTCGGTCAGCGACAGCGGCTCCGGCATGGACGAGGACACGCTGAGCCGCGCGTTCGAGCCCTTCTTCACCACCAAGGCGACCGGCAAGGGCACCGGCCTCGGCCTCAGCCAGGTCTACGGCTTCGCCAGCCAGTCGGGCGGCGACGTCCGCATCGACAGCAGCCCGGGCGAAGGGACGACGGTGACCCTGCTGCTCCCGTGCAGCGGCCTCGCCGGGCGCCAGCGCCAGGACGAAGAGGAGCTCGCCGGGCCCGAGCGCCGGCGCAGCGGCCGGATCCTGCTGGTCGAGGACAATGAGGAGGTCGGCGAGTTCGCCGAGACCCTGCTCGGCGAGCTCGGCCACAAGGTGACCCGGGTGCGATCGGGCGAGGCGGCGCTGCGGGCGGCGCTCGACGAGGGCTTCGACGCGGTGTTCACCGACGTCGTCATGCCCGGCATGAGCGGGCTCGAGCTGGCCGACCGGCTCGCCGAATTGCGGCCGCAGCTGCCGGTCATCCTGACCACCGGCTATTCCGACGAGATCGCCCGATCGGGCCCGGGCGGTCGGCCGGTGATCCTGAAGCCCTATCGGCTCGAGACGCTGGCGGCGGCGATCGACCAGAGCCTGGGGCGCAAGGATCAGTAAGCGGGCCCGGCGCGGCTGAGCGTGAAGCCGCGCGCGTCGATCGCGAAATGCCAGTCGTGCCAGCCGTCGACCGCGGCTTCGCCCTGGCCGACGACGAGCAGCCGGTCCGGCGTCTCGACCAGATGCGACAGGCGATAGCCCGGCGGCGGCGCGATCGCGCCCGCCGGCGCCCCGTCCGCATCGAACAGGAGCAGCTCCCCGCTTTCCGCGCTCAACGCCACCTGGAGCCCCGAGACCGGATCGCGAATCACTGGATCGACCGGACCTCGACGACCCGAAGATGCTGCATCCGCTCGGCGGCCGGCATCATCATCTGGAATTGCGAGCCGCCGCCGGGCAGATAGCGGTCGGCCGGCACGTCGATCTGCGGCCCGACCGTGCCGACGTCGGCGATCAGCGGGGCGGTGATCTCATAGGTGACGACTCGGTCGATCGCCGGCTTCCAAGCCGTCTTCACCGCCAGCGACAGGCGGACATATTCGACGTTCGGGATCCGGTCGAACGTGCCGAAGCCGCCCGGCCGGTCGGTCGGCTGGCCGGGCGCGATCGCCATCTGGAAGCGCAGCCCGGCGGGAAGCGAGACGAGGTTGGACTGATGCCATTCCGGCCACGGCGATTCCCGCGCGACCAGCGCCCGGTAGGCGGCTTCGGCCTCCTCGTCGCCGGCGTAGCGCCAGCGCTGGTCGGCCCACCAGGCGGCATGGGCCGCGGGTGCCGCCGCCGCGGCGGGCGCCGGCGCCTGGGCTGCGGCCGGCACTCCGGTCGAAACGGCGGTTGAGAAAAGCAACAGCAGCGCGAACGCCCAACGGTGCCACAGCCTCATCGTCTTGCCCCCTTTTGATTGGTCGGGGAGACAGGATTCGAACCTGCGACCCTCTGCTCCCAAAGCAGATGCGCTACCGGGCTGCGCCACTCCCCGACCCCATTTCCTTAGGGCAACGTGGCTAAATGAGGAAGACGTCGCCGGCGTGGACGATGCGCAGGCCGCCGCCGGCGAGGCGAAGGCGCAGCGCGCCGCTCTCGTCGAGCCCGTCGAACAGGCCGCGGGCGTCGCCGGTGACGAGGGCGGTGCCGATCGGGTGGGCGGCGGCGAGCCAGGCGGCGCGGACCGGAACGAGGCCCTCGCCTCGCCAGCGCTCCAGCCAGTCGCGGAAACAGGCGGCAAGGCGCTTCGCCAGCGCGGCCGGCGAGACCGCGGCGCCGAGCCCGGCGGCGCCCTCGGGAGGGCTGGCGAGGTTGACTCCGAAGCCGACGATCACCGCCTCGCCCTGCCGCTCGAGCAGGATGCCGGCGAGCTTGGCGCCCTCGACCAGCAGGTCGTTCGGCCATTTGATCCGCGCCGCCGGAGCGTGGCGGCGGACCGCCTCGTGCAGGGCGACGGCGGCGACGAGCGCGAGCGTCGGCGCGGGCGGGTCGCCGGGCCGGAGGCGGACCAGGGTCGAAGCGTGGAAATTGCCGGCGGGCGAATGCCACGCCCTGCCCTGCCGCCCCTTGCCGCCGGTCTGCCGCCCGGCGCGCAGCCAGAGGCCTTCGCGCGCGCCGTCGCGGGCGAGCGCGGCGACATCGTCGTTGGTGGAGCCGGTTTCGGCGACGGTGCGGATCTCGGCCACGCCCGCCCCTCGGTCAGAAGGGGTGGAACAGGGACCAGGCGGCGGCCTGAGTGGCGGCGTCGAGCAGCGGAATGGCGAAATAGCCGAGCGGCGAGACGAACAGGGCCGCGGCCAGGATCAGGGCGGCGCCGACCGGCTCCCTCGTCTCGGCGAAGGCGGGCGACGGCTCGTCGAAATAGATCAGCTTGACGATCATGATGTAATAATAAGCGCCGATCACCGAGGTCGCGATCGCCACCGCGGCGAGCCAGGTGAGATGGGCCTCGACCGCCGCCTGGAACACCAGGAACTTGGGCCAGAAGCCGAACAGAGGCGGGATGCCGGCGAGGCTGAACATGAACATCGCCATCGCCAGAGCCAGCAGCGGCCGGGTGCGCGACAGGCCGGCAAGGCTGGCGATGGTCTCGACCGGCTCGCCGCCGGCGTCGCGCATCCTGAGGACGACGAGGAAGGCGCCGAGCGTCATCGCGACGTAGACAGCCATGTAGAACAGCACCGAGGCGACGCCCGCGGCACCCGCCGCGGCGAGGCCGACCAACGCGAAGCCGACATTGTTGATCGAGCTGTAGGCGAGCAGGCGCTTGATGTTCTTCTGGCCGATCGCGGCGACGCCGCCCAGCACGGTCGAGGCGAGGGCCATGAAGATGATGATCTGGCGCCAGGAGTCGGTCGCCGGCGCCATCCCCTCGATCGCGACCCGGGTGAGCAGCGCCATCGCCGCGACCTTGGGGGCGGAGGCGAAGAAGGCGGTGACCGGGGTCGGCGCGCCTTCGTAGACGTCGGGCGTCCACATGTGGAACGGCACCGCGCTGATCTTGAAGGCGAGGCCGGCGAGGACGAAGACGATGCCGATCAGCTCGCCCGAGGAGAGATCGGCGAGCGCGGCGGCGATGCCGGCGAACTGGGTCGTGCCGGTGAAACCGTAGAGCAGCGAGATGCCGTAAAGGAGGATGCCGGAGGCGAGCGCGCCGAGCACGAAATATTTGAGGCCCGCCTCGGCCGACCGGGTGTCGGAACGCTGGAAGCTGGCGAGGACGTAGGCGGCGAGGCTCTGCAGCTCGAGCCCGACATAGAGGCTGATGAGGTCTGCGGCCGAGGCCATCATCCCCATGCCGATCGCCGAAAACAGGATCAGCACCGGATATTCGGCGCGATAGTCGCGGTCGCGGCCGAACCAGCTCATCGCCGCCAGCATCGAGACGGCCGCGGCGGCGTAGATCACGACCTTGGCGAAAGCGGCGAAGCTGTCGGCGGCGAACTGGCCGTAAAAGGCGGTGCCGCCGGCGTCGCGGATCCCGGGCAGGAAGAATGCGGCGACGGCGAGGCTGAGCACCGCCAGCCAGGTGAGCAGCGGCGCCGAGCGGTCGCCGGCCCAGGCCGCGGCGAGCATCAGCAGCAAGGCGGCGACGCTCAATATCTCCTCGGGGAGGACCAGGAGGAAATCCTGCAGCATCAGTGGTGCGCCTCCGCCGCGGCAGGCGCCGGGCTGCCCGCCGTCGGCTGGGCGTCGCCCGGCGGCGCGGCGCTCTCGATCCGCTCGAGCAGATAATCGACGTCGGCGCGCATCGGCGCGAGGAAGCTTTCCGGATAGACTCCCATCCACAGCACCGCCGCGGCGATCGGCGCGAGGATCGCGAGCTCGCGCAAGGAGAGGTCGGGCAGAAGCGCGGCCTCGGGCGTGCGGGCGGCGCCGAACGCGATCCGCCAATAGAGCCACAGCATGTACGCCGCCCCCAGGATGATGCCGGTGGTGGCGACGGCGGCGACCCAGGAGTTGATCGCATAGGCGCCGACCAGAGCGAGGAACTCGCCGACGAAGCCCGACGTGCCGGGCAGGCCGACCGAAGCCATGGTGAAGACCATGAACAGCAAGGCATAGCCGGGCATGTTGTTCGAAAGGCCGCCATAGCGGTCGATGTCGCGGCTGTGCAGCCGATCGTAGACGACTCCGACGCACAGGAACAAGGCGCCCGAAACGAGGCCGTGCGAAAGCATGACGATCAGCCCGCCCTCGATCCCCTGGCGGTTGAAGGCGAACAGGCCGATGGTGACGAACGCCATGTGGGCGACCGACGAATAAGCGATCAGCTTCTTCATGTCCTGCTGCACCAGAGCGACCAGCGAGGTATAGACGACCGCGACCATCGACAGCGCGAAGATCACCCAGATCAGCTGCGCCGAGGCTTCCGGGAACATCGGCAGCGAGAAGCGCACGAAGCCGTAGCCGCCCATCTTGAGGAGCACGCCGGCGAGGATCACCGAGCCCGCGGTCGGCGCCTGGACGTGGGCGTCGGGAAGCCAGGTGTGGACCGGCCACATCGGCATCTTGACCGCAAAGCTCGCGAAGAAGGCCAGCCACAGCCAGGTCTGCGCCTCCGCCGGGAAATGGGTCGCCATCAACACCGGGATCGCGGTCTCGCCATGGGCGAAGTTCACCATCCACAGCATCGCCACCAGCATCAGCACCGAGCCCAAGAGGGTGTAGAGGAAGAATTTATAGGCCGCGTAGATGCGGTCCTTGCCGCCCCAGATGCCGATGATCAGGTACATCGGGATGAGGCCGGCCTCGAAGAAGATGTAGAAGAGGAACAGGTCCTGCGCGCAGAAGACGCCGAGCATCAGCGTCTCCATGACGAGGAAGCAGGCCATGAACTCGGGCACGCGGCGCTCGATCGCGGTCCAGCTCGCGGCGATGCAGATCGGCATCAGGAAAGCGGTCAGCACGATCAGCATCAGCGCGATGCCGTCGATGCCGAGCGCCCAGGCGAAGCGCCCGAACACGGCCTGATGCTCGGTGAACTGCCATTGCGGCCCGCCGATCTGATAGGCCGCCCACAAGCCGATGCAGAGCAGCAGGGTGGCGAGCGTCGTCGCCAGCGCGATCCAGCGGGCACCGTCGGCCTTGCTCAGCAGGCAGGCGAGCGCGCCGAGCAGCGGCAGCGCCAGGATCGCCGACAGGATCGGGAACGACTGCAGCATCACCGCGCCATCACCCAGGTCATCGCGGCGGCGACGCCGAGCAGCATCACCAGCGCGTAGGTGTAGAGGTAGCCGGTCTGGACCCGCGCGGCGAGCCGGGTGCCGGCGAACACGGCGGCGGCGGCGCCGTCCGGGCCGAAGCGGTCGATCGTGCCTTCGTCGCCGCGCTTCCAGAGCAGCCGGCCGAGCCAGAGCGAGGGCCGCACGAACAGGACGTCGTAGAGCTCGTCGAAATACCATTTGTTCAAGAGGAAGCGGTAGAGGATCTCGAACTGGCCGACGAACGCCGCCGGGAAAGCGGGATTGCGGATGTAGGCGGAGAAGGCGATCAGGAACCCCGTCAGCATCGCCGCGCTTGCCGACAGCTTCACCCAGAGCGGGACGGCGTGGCTGGCGTGGGCGAGATGCTCGCTGAACGCGACCGTGCCCGCCCAGAAATGGGGTGCGCGCTCGGCGCCGATGAAGGCCTCGTGGAAAAGCTGTCCGGCGAGCACCGCGCCCAGCGACAGCAAGGCGAGCGGAACGAGGATCGTCCAGGGGCTTTCATGCGGATGATAGCCGCCCGTGCCGGTCTCCGGCATCGCCTCGTGCGGGGCCGTGTCGTGGCCGGCATCCTCGGCGTCGGGATGGTCATGCGCGTCGCCGTGGAGCGCGTGCTGGACATGCTCGGACGCCGCCCAGCGGGCTTTGCCGAAGAAGGTCAGGAACACGAGCCGCCAGGAATAGAAGCTGGTCAGCAAAGCGGCGAGCACGCCGATGAAGAAGGCGAAGCCGCCGAACGCGCGGCCGCTCGCATAAGCGCTCTCGATGATCGCGTCCTTGGAGAAGAAACCGGCGAAGCCGAGGCTCGGCAGGCCCGCGACCTGGACGATGCCGACGCCGGTGATCGCCAGCGTGCCGATCGTCATCGCCCAGAAGGTCCAGGGGATCTCCTTCCGCAAGGCCCCGTAGAAGCGCATGTCCTGCTCGTGGTGCATGGCGTGGATGACGCTGCCGGCGCCGAGGAACAGCAGCGCCTTGAAGGCGGCGTGGGTGAAGAGGTGGAACATCGCCGCGCCATAGGCGCCGACCCCGGCGGCGAAGAACATGTAGCCCAGCTGCGAGCAGGTCGAATAAGCGATCACCCGCTTGATGTCGTTCTGGACGGTGCCGACCGTCGCCGCGAAGATCGCGGTGGCGGCGCCGACGATCGTGACCACGGCCGTGGCGGTCGGGCTGGTCTCGAACATCGGCGACAGGCGGCAGACCATGAACACGCCGGCGGTGACCATCGTCGCGGCGTGAATCAGGGCCGAGACCGGGGTCGGGCCCTCCATCGCGTCGGGCAGCCAGGTGTGGAGGCCCAGCTGCGCCGATTTGCCGCAGGCGCCGATGAACAGGAGGATGCAGATCAAGGTCATCGTATCGACCCGCATCCCCAGAAAGCCGATCGTCGCGCCGGCCATGCCCGGGGCCGCGGCGAGGATGGCGGGGATCGAGATGGTGCCGAAGACGAGGAAGGTGGCGAAGATGCCGAGCGAAAAGCCGAAATCGCCGATCCGGTTGACGATGAACGCCTTCAGCGCGGCGGCATTGGCCGACGGCTTGTGGTACCAGAAGCCGATCAGGAGGTAGGAAGCGAGGCCGACGCCCTCCCAGCCGAAGAACATCTGGACGAGGTTGTCGGCGGTCACCAGCATCAGCATCGCGAAGGTGAACAGCGACAGATAGGCGAAGAAGCGCGGCTGGCTGTCGTCCTCGGCCATATAGCCCCAGGAATAGAGGTGGACGAGCGCCGAGACGCTGGTCACCACGACCAGCATCACCGCGGTCAGCGCATCGACCCGAAGCGCCCATTCGACCTGAAGCGCGCCCGAGCTGATCCACTCCGCGACCGGATGGAGCTGCGAGGTCTCGGTGCCGGCGAGAAAGCCGAGGAAGATCGGCCAGGACAAGGCCATGGCGACGAACAGCGCGCCCGTCGTCACCAGCTTGGCGGCGAAATTGCCGATCATGCGATTGCCGAGGCCGGCGACGATCGCGGCCAGCAGGGGCAGGAAGACGATCGCCTGAATCATCTCAGCCCTTCATCTGGTTGATGTCGTCGACCGCGATCGTGCCGCGGCCGCGGAAGTAGATGACGAGGATGGCGAGGCCGATCGCCGCCTCGGCGGCGGCGACGGTGAGGACGAACATCGCGAACACCTGGCCGACCATGTCGCCGAGGAAGGCGGAGAAGGCGACGAGGTTGATGTTCACCGACAAGAGGATCAGCTCGATCGCCATCAGGATGACGATCACGTTCTTGCGATTGAGGAAGATGCCGAACACGCCGAGCACGAACAGGATCGCGCCGACGGCGAGATAGTGGCCGAGACCGATCATGCCCAGCCTCCAGCCAGCCAAGACCGTTCGGGCTGAGCTTGTCGAAGCCCTGCCAGGCTCAGGGCGAACGGAGCGGGCCTCATATCTCCACCCCCTGCCCCACGCCCGGGCGCATGTTGACCACCGCGTCCCGCGGGCGGCGGCGGACCTGGCGCGAGACGTTCTGCGGGCGCACGTCCGAACGCTTGCGCCGGGCCAGCACGATCGCGCCGACCATCGCGACGAGGAGAACGATGCCGGCCGCCTCGAAGATGAGCAGATAGCGGGTGTAGAGCAGCTCGCCCAAAACGACGATGTTGGACCTCGCCGCCGCCGCGGGCGCGGCCGGAACCAGCCCGCCCGCCTGCCAGGCGATCACGCCGAAGAAGATCTCGGCGAGAATGACCAAAGCGAGGGCGAAGCCGAACGGCCAATAGCGGGCGAAGCCGGCGCGCAGCTCGGCGAAATCGACGTCGAGCATCATCACCACGAACAGGAACAGGACCGCGACCGCGCCGACGTAGACGATGATCAAAAGGAAGGCGAGGAACTCGGCCCCGATCAGCAGGAACAGGCCGGCCGCGTTGAAGAAAGCGAGGATCAGCCAGAGCACCGAATGGACCGGGTTGCGCGAGCCGATCGTCATCACGCCGGAGGCGATGACGAGGGTGGCGAAGAGGTAGAAGACGAAGATCGGGATCACGCGCGCCGCCTACCGGTAGGGCGCATCGGCGGCAAGGTCCGCGGCCAGCACCCGCTCCCACTTGTCGCCATTCTCGAGCAATTTCGCCTTGTCGTAGATCAGCTCCTCGCGGGTCTCGGTCGCAAAATCCATGTTCGGCCCCTCGACGATCGCATCGACCGGACAGGCCTCCTGGCAGAGGCCGCAATAGATGCATTTGGTCATGTCGATGTCGTAGCGGGTGGTGCGGCGGCTGCCGTCCTCGCGCGGCTCGGCCTCGATCGTGATGGCGAGCGCCGGGCAGATCGCCTCGCAGAGCTTGCAGGCGATGCAGCGCTCCTCGCCGTTCGGATAGCGGCGCAAGGCATGCTCGCCGCGGAAGCGGGGCGAGATCGGGTTCTTCTCGTAAGGATAGTTGATCGTCGCCTTGGGCTTGAAGAAGTAGCGCAGCGTGAGGAGGTGCGCCTTGACGAATTCCCAGAGGGTGAAGGTCTTGAGCCAGTGGGCGATGGTCGAGGTCATTGCTGTGCCGCCCTTCGTGTGACGCCGCGATAGCCGCAAATCGCGAATCCCGCCTGGTCGTGCGCGGCCGCGCCGCCGAGGTCGCGGAAGATGAGCAGCTTGACGGCGTTGCCGCCGGATTCGTCCGCGAAGAAGAGCTCGTCGCCGGTGGGGCCGCCGCGCCGTTCGAAATGCGCGCGGCTCATACCGCGCTGCTGAACGGGGTCTCGCGCCAACGGCACGGTGATCGGCCGCCGGCCCCACAAGCCCGCGCTCTGGAAACGGACGGTGGTGGCGTTCTGCAGGCCATAGCGGATGCGGAGCCGGCGCTCGCTCTGCAGGATCAGCGCGCAATCGCCCTCGGGCCAGCGCGCCGGGTCGAACGCCGCGATGCCGTCGCCGATCGCGTACTCGTTGGCTGGATCGTAGGCGGCATGAATCGTGTAGCGCGGCGCGGGCCGGCAGAAGCCATAAGCGAGCGGAAGCCCGATCCGTGCGCCGGCGCGACGGAAGAGCGTGACCGGCTGCCAGGCGCGGCCCGCGTCGGCGTCGCCGAGCAGGACGATGATGCCTTCGTCGCCCCCGAAGGCCCAGGCACGACCGGCATAGCGGGCGGGCATTCTGGTCACCCTGTCGCCGACCAGGACGGCGCTGGGCCAGACGGACCCCTCGGTCGCGATCAGCCCCATCGTATCGTCCTCGGGCTCCCACGGCGTCATCTTGAAGCCGATCGAGGCGCCGTTCGGCGCGACCAAGGCGCAGGTCGGCACGAGCGCCGGCGGCGCGGCCTGCACCGCCAGGGCGCCCGCGATCAGCGCGGCGCTCGTCATCGCGGCGACCCCTGCCTTGGGCCCGTCGTGCAGACACCGGTGGCCAGCTCTTCGCCGAAGTCGTCGCTGACCAGCACCGCCGGCTGATCGCCGTCCAGGCCGCGCTGGAGGACCAGCGAGCGCCCGCTCGAGGCGAGCGCATAGACGATGCGCAGCCCGAACCCGCGAAGATCGGGGCCGACCGGGAGCGTGCTCACATCGTCGGGCCGGCCCGAGAAGCTCAACAGCGAGTCGCTGATATTTCCGCCGTCGAACCGGTAGCCCCAGAGCGGCTGGCTGCCCTCGGACAGAAGGTTGAAGCGCCGCCCCTCGCCGAACCAGCCTTCGATGGTGAACGGGGCGCTCGACGCCGCCACCATGCGGCAGCTGAACTGCAACCCGGGACGGGTCTCGGACACGACGGCCTGGATTGCCGCGGCGATCATCATCATGCCCGCTACCACGGCAACATCCCCTGCCGGGCGAGCATCAGATAGCCCGAGACCAGGAACACCCAGATCAGCGAGATCGGCAGGAAGATTTTCCAGCCTAGCCGCATCAGCTGGTCGTAGCGGTAGCGCGGCACCGTCGCCCTCACCCAGGAGAAGACGAAGAAGAAGAACAGGATCTTGGCGAAGAACCAGAAGATGCCCGGAATCCAGTAGAGCGGCGCCCAATCGAGCGGCGGCAGCCAGCCGCCCCAGAACAGCACGGCGTTCATCCCGCACATCAGGAGGACGTTGCCATATTCGCCGAGCCAGAACAAAGCGAAGCTCATCGAGCTGTATTCGGTCTGGTAGCCGGCGACGAGCTCGCTCTCCGCCTCGGTGAGATCGAACGGGGCGCGGGCGGTCTCGGCCATGGCGGAGATCAGGAAGATCACCGCGAGCGGCAGCAGCAAGGGGTTGAAGCCGAAGCCGCTGACCAGGCCGAGAATGTGGCCGCGCTGCGCCTCGACGATCGCCGAAAGGTTGAACGAACCGGCCCAGAGCACCACCGGGATCAGCACGAAGCCGATCGAGACTTCATAGGACACCATCTGAGCAGCAGCGCGCAAAGCGCTGTAAAACGGATATTTCGAGTTGGACGACCAGCCGGCGATGATGATCCCGTAAACGCCGAGCGAGGAGACGGCGAGCAGGTAGAGCAGGCCGACATTGATGTCGGCGAGCACCCAGCCCTCGGCGAACGGAATCACCGCCCAGGCGATCAAAGCGACGGTAAAGGTGATGATCGGGGCAATGATGAACAGGCCGGGATTGGCGCTGGTCGGGATGATCGTCTCCTTGAGGAAGACCTTGAGCCCGTCGGCGAAGCTTTGCAGCAGCCCGAACGGCCCGACCACGTTGGGGCCGCGCCGCAGCGCCATCGCCGCCCAGATCTTGCGGTCGGCATAGATGATCATCGCCACCGCCAGCATCAGCGGCAAGGCGATGAGCAGGATGAAGATCAGGGTCGCGAGGAAATAGCCCCACCCGGCACCGATATAGCCCTGCATCCAGGCGGTCATGCGCCCGGCTCCGCGTCGCGCGCCGCCAGCCAGCGGTCGAGCCGATCGATCACCAGGGCCCCGAAGAAGGGAAAGGCGGCGCTCACGACCGTCTGGAAGACCATCTGCAGGTGCATGGAGAACGGGAAGTCCGAATTGTCCGGCGAATAACCCAAGTTGCGCGCCATGTGGCCCGTTTCGGAGAACAGCAGGGCGATCAGCGGAACGAGGCCGACCAGCAATTGGACGAGCGCGATCGTGAACAGGATCTTCGCGCCATGGCGCATGCACCAGCGGAAAATGGGGCTCATTCCGCCGCCTCCGCGAAGGTCTCGCCGTGGAGGATCTCGGCCGAGCAGCGCTGGAGGGTCGGCGAGGAGCGGGCGATCGGGTTGGTGAGGTAGAAATCGGCGATCGGATAGGTCAGCGCCGTCCCCTTCGGGATCGCGACTCTTTCGAGCTTCGGCGGTGCCCATGGCAGGGCGATCAGCCCCGTCTGCGCGAATTCGGGATGGTCGGCGAAGAGGCGGCCGCGCAGCTCGGCGAAGCTGTCGAAGGGCAAGGGCCGGCCGAGCGCGTCGGAAAGGGCGCGGAAGATCGACCAGTCGGCGCGCGCGTCGCCGGGCGGATCGACCGCCTTCTCGCTATATTGGACGCGGCCTTCCAGGTTGACGTGAATGCCGTGCTTCTCGCTATAGGCGGCGCCGGGCAGGATGACGTCGGCGGCGGCGGCGCCCTTGTCGCCATGATGGCCGACATAGACCTTGAAGCTGCCGGCGAACGGGGCGAGGTCGGCCTCGTCGGCGCCGAGCAGGAACAAGAGCTTCGGCGCCGCCCCGGCGAGCGACGCCATGCCGCCGGGCCGGGCATAGCCGAGCATCAGCCCGCCCATCCGCGCGGCGGCCGTGTGAAGGACGTTGTAGCCGTTCCAGCCGTCGCGGATCAGGCTGAGGCTGTCGACGAGGCCGAGCGTCGCCGCCTGCCCTCCCGGTACCTTCAACGCCGCGCCGCCGACGATCACCGCGGGCCGCTGCGCCTCTTTGAGCGCATCCGGCAGATCGGCGAGCAGCGCGAGGTCGTTGCCGAGCCATTCGACCCGATAGGTGAGATCGACCTCGGGCCCGATCGCGAACACCCTGGCGCCGCCGCGCACCGCCTTGCGGATGCGGGTGTTGACGAGGCTCGCTTCCCAGCGCGGGTTGGTACCGACGAGGAGAATGGCGTCGGCCGTCTCGAGGCCGGCGATGCCGGTGTTGAAATTGACCGCGGCGAGGTTCGAGACGTCATAGGCAAGGCCGGTCTGGCGGCCCTCGAGCAGGTCCGAGCCGAGCGAAGCGACCAGCGCCTTGGCGGCGTACATCGTCTCGACGTCGACGAGGTCGCCGGCGACCGCCGCGACGCTCGCTTTGGCCTTCTTCGCCTGCGCGGCGATCGCCGCGAACGCTTCGTCCCAGCCGGCGGGCCGAAGCCGGCCGTCCTCGCGCAGCCAGGGCCGGTCGAGGCGGTTGCGGAGCAGGCCGTCGACGGCATGGCGGGTCTTGTCGGACGCCCATTCCTCGTTGACGTCCTCGTTGAGCCGGGGCAGCGCCCGCATCACCTCGCGGCCGCGCGCATCGAGGCGGATGTTGGTGCCGACCGCGTCCATGACGTCGATCGCCGGAACCTTGGAGAGCTCCCACGGCCGCGCCTCGAAACTGTAGGGCTTGGAGACGAGCGCGCCGACCGGGCAGAGATCGACGACGTTGCCGGAAAGCTCGCTCGCCAGCGCCTGCTCGAGATAGGAGGTGATCTCCATATTCTCGCCGCGGCCGATCGCGCCGATATCCTCGACCCCGGCGACCTGCTCCATGAAGCGCACGCAGCGGGTGCAGTGGATGCAGCGGGTCATGAACGTCTTGACCACCGGGCCCATATATTTCTCGGGCACCGCGCGCTTGTTCTCCTCGTAGCGCTTGTGGCCCCTCCCATAGGCCATCGCCTGGTCCTGGAGGTCGCATTCACCGCCCTGGTCGCAGATCGGGCAATCGAGCGGATGGTTGATCAGCAGGAACTCCATCACCCCCTCGCGCGCCTTGCGCACCCCGGGCGTGTTGGTGAAGATCTCCTGGTTGTCGGCGGCGGGCAGCGCGCAGCTCGCCTGCGGCTTGGGCGGCCCCGGCTTCACCTCGACCAGGCACATCCGGCAATTGCCGGCGATGGCGAGCCGCTCATGGTAGCAGAAGCGCGGAATCTCCTTGCCGGCGAGCTCGCAGGCCTGGAGCACCGTCGCGCCCTGCGGCACCTCGATCTCGACACCGTCGACCTTGAGCTTGGGCATAGGAATTGAACTCGGGAATCAATCGCGCCCGCGAGGGGCCGCAGCCTGCGCAGCCGTTAGACGCTTAACCCCCTCATCGACAAGGGGCTGCGCGGCGATTTCCTCAGTGCGGCGCGGGGCTCGCGGCGGCCGTCGTCGCGGCCGCCGCCGGCGCTGCCGCCAGCGGCGAGGCCGGGCCGTCGCGCTGGACCACCGACCAGCGGTACAGATCCTCGGCGAGGGTGCCGCGGATGGTGCGCCCGTCGAGGCTGATCTGGGTGCCCGGCGGACCGGTCACGCAGCCGACGAAGGTCGGGTTGAGCGCGGTCAGCGCCGCCTGCGCGGCCGCCGACCCGGGCTCGGTCTGAAGGAAGGCGATGACCAGCTCGGGATGAGCTGCCGCGGTACATTCGGCGAGCGCGTAGCCGGCCGCCAGCGCGGCGGCATCGGTGCCGCTCGCCACTTCGGACGGCGGCAGCAGCGGCTTGGCGGCGAGCGCCGGGCTGCGCGCGGCCTGGGGCGCGGTGAAGCGGGCCTCGTAGACCGCTTCGGCCATGGCGCCGCGGATCATCACCGCCGACGTGGTGAAGTTCTGCCGCGGGCGGCTGCAGCGCTGCATCTCGCCGAGCAGCCGAACCGCCTGCTGGCGCTCGGCCGTCGAATAAGGCGCGGTCGCGAGCAGGGCGTCGGCGGCAGCGGCATTGCGCGCGATCAGGCAGGCGGCACCGGCATGGAGCTGGGCGGCCGTCGCCGGCCCGGCGGCCGCGCCCTGGCCGGATTCGCCGCGCGGCATCTGCGGCGGCGTCGGCGGCGGCGTGGGAGGGGCGCTGCCATATTGCGCCTCGAGCGGGGCGGCGGCGAGAAGGAGGGCCGCGCCGGCGCAAGCCAGCAGCGGCAGCCTTGCATGTGCCTCGATCATCTCAGCTCCTCTTCATTCGGCCGAAGCCGCGGTCACGACCCCCGGGCGGCCTCCAGCTGGCCCGTCCAGTAGCGGTAGACGGCGTGATAGGCGCTCTGCGCGATGACGCTGCGCAATTCCCAGAGCCGGATGTCGAGCTGGGTGCCCGCCGGCATGCAGGCCGCCATGTAATTGCGCAGGCCTTCGATCGCCGCCGCCTCCTCCGGCGAGGCGGCCTCGGTCCTCAGCAGCCGCTCGGCGCTGCCGGAATCGTTGCGGACGACGCAATCGGCCCAGCGGTAGAGCTGGGTGGTGCGGTCGTTGTCGGCGCCGGGCCTCGCCTGGGTCGGCAGGTTGAGGTTGATGAACCCGCGCCGCGGATCGGGATCGCTGCCGAAGCTGCGGAAATCGCGCGCGAACATCGCCTGGGCGAGCGCGCCGCGCACCTGCATCGCGGGCTCGCCGGCGAGCCGCTGGGCGCAGGCCGCCGCCCGCCGGTTCAGCCCCGACAGATCCGCCGCGGTCTCGCCGAGCGGCAGCGTCGCCATCAGCCGGTTGGCCGCGGCCCGGTCATATTGGACGATGCAGCGGCCGGCTTCGTAGACCGCCGGCGAATTGCGCGCCGCCAAAGCCGGACCGGGCAGCGCGGCAATCGCGGCCGCGGCCAAAGCGAGGAAGATCTGCTTTTTCATGTCACGCTCCTCCCGGCGCGCCGATCGGCGCCCGTTCACTCCGTCCTGAACACTTCCGGCCGGCCCGCCGCCGCGCGATAGGCCGCTTCGGCCAGGAAGGCGCGGAAGATGGGCGGGCTGAGATCGATATTCTCGCCGCGGGCGACGCAGCCGGAGATGGCCGGCATCAGCGCCGCGATCTCGCCGCGCTCCGCCGCGCTGCCGCGCGGGGTGCGGAAGAATCCGTAGCTGCGCTGCGGATCGGCGCGGACGACGCAGGACGCCATGTCGAGCATCGACAGAGAGGCGCGCGCATATTCCTCGGCGAAACGGACATATTGGCCGCTGACCGGCGCGAAGACCCGCGCCGGGCGGCCGCGCGGCTGGCCGCCGATCGCCTCGAAATCGCGGTAGAGCAGCCGCTCGGCGACGGCGCCGCGATTGTAGAAGGCCTGCGCCGGCACCGGCGTCCCGCGCTGGCCGCAGGTGTTGATGCCGCCGGCGACGAAATAGGAATCGGCGTCCATCGTGCCGGGCACCGTGCCGAGCACCCGCTCGAGCCGGGAATCGCGGCGCTGGAGGAGGCAATCGACGACCGAATAGACGTTGTCGACGGAGGGCGGCGCGGGCTCCGCATAAGCGGCGGTTCCGGCAAGCGAAGCCGCCAGCGAAAGCGCAAGGATCGAGCGCATCATGGCGCCACTATTTCACGGCGGCGCGCATCCGTAAAGCCGTCTCTTTTCAACGGCGGGGAGGCTCAGATCGACGGCTCGCCGCGGGCGAAATGGAAGAGCGCCTCGGCGAGCATGGCGCGGATCGCGAGCCGGGAAAGGGTCAGCGGCCCGCCCTCGGGCAGGCAGGCGAGCATCGCCGGCCGCAGCGCGCGCAGCGACCGCGTCTCGCCCGGCGAATCGTGGTTGAAGCCGATCAGGGCGTGGACCTCGCGGGGATCGCGGTGAACGGTGCAGGCGGCGAGCCGGCGGCCGCGATTCCAGTCGGGGGCGTCGGGCCACTGCCCTGCCCCCGCGCCGTCGCCCGGCGCGAACGGCCGCGGCTCCAGCCCATGCCGATCCGGGTGGCCGCCATTATAGGCGAATTCGGCGACGATCCCGCGCAGCACCGGCCGGCTGCGGAACGTCATCCGGGTGGTTTGATAGACGCAGGGATGATTCTCCCCTTCGACCAGCGCGGCGACCGCCGCGCTCTCCGCCGCCGAGCCCGGGCCGCTGGCGAGCAGCGTCGCAACCGCGGCGGCGCGGACGCGGACGGCGCAATTGCCGAACGCGCGCAGCGTCCGGATCGTCTGATTGCCTTCGTTCGTATGCCATTGGTCCCAGGCGGGCAGGCGCTCGTCCGGCGCCGGCGCGGCGGCGAGCAGCAGCAGCATGAGGGCGAGCAGCGCCGCCCTAGCCGGCATTGTGGACCGCCAGCCGGTAAGCGGACAAGGCGAGCAGCGCGCGCAGCGCCGGGCGGTTGAAGCGCGCGGTGAGGCCGGCGCGCAGGCAGTCGGCGAGCCGCGGCTGCAGCGCCCGGACCGCCGCCTCCTCCTCGGCGCTGCCCGGCATCGACCGAAGCAGCGCCGCGGCGGCGGCGGGCTCGCCGCGGACGGCGCAGACGCTCATCAGATCCGGATCGTTGGTGACCCGCAGCGCCGGCAAGGACGGCCGGTAGGCGACCCGCTCCGGAAGATCGTCGTAGGTCCGCATCAGCGTCTCGGCGAGAGCGCCGGCGAACAGCAGCCCGCCGAAGCTCAGCGTCCCGCGCGGCGTGCAGCCGGGATGGCGGGCGATGAACCGGCGCGCCGCCCCGTGATAGGTCGCGCCCTCGAGGTCGGCGGTGAGCAGGGCGCGCGCGTCGCGCGGCCAATGCCCGACCATGCAGCGTGCGACCGCGCGGAGCAGGCGCTGTGCCTCGGGAGTGAGCACGCCGCGGCTGCAGACGACGATCTCCTCGGCGCTGTCCGCCGGGCACGGCGCGTCTTCGTGGACGATCAGGCGGGGCGCGCCGCGGGGCAGGCGCTGGGCCGGGACGGCGGCGGGCGCCGCCAGCAGCAGCAGGGCGCAGGCGAACGCGGCGGCCCGTCCGATCATTGCGCCGCTTGGTTGTTTTCGTTCAGCCGGTAGGCCGCCAGCGCCAGCATCGAGCGGATCGCCGGCCGATTGAACCGGCCCTCGACGCCCTGGCGAAGGCAGCGGCCCAGATAGGGATACAGCGCCCGCATGGCGGCGGCCTCGGCGTGGCCGGCCGGCTCGGTGCCGAACAAAGCGGCGACCTCGGCGGGCGCCGCGCGGACGATGCAGATGCTCATCAGCTCGGCCTCGTTGCTCGCCCGCAGCGGCGGCCGGGCCGGATCGAAGGCGACGCGGGCGGCGAGATCCCCACCCCGCAACGCGCGCAGCAGCAGCGCCTCGGCCATGCGGCCGGCGAAGAAATGCTCGTTCGCGCGCAGCGTGCCGCGATTGAGGCAGGACCGGTTCCAGTCGGCAAGGTCGCGGATGCCGTTGGCGAAGCTGGCCGAATCTTCCGCCACCGCCAGCGCCGCGCGGGTCCGGGCCGGGCTTTCCAGCGCGACGCAGCGGGCGAAGGCGTGCAGCGTGCGCTCCGCCTGCGGGGTGACGTACGGCGCCTCGAGCGCGGACTGCGCCCGGTTCCGGGCCGGCGCGGCGCCGGTGAACGCAAGTGCGGCGGCCATAGCGGCCGCCGTCATCATTCCGAACTTCATGAACCCCTCCGAACAGGCGGCTCCGGCCGCCGGGAATCTCTCGATCTCCTTGTTATTACTGAAATAAGTCGGGAAAGTCGAGGCCTTTCTTGGATCGCCACGGCCTCCGCCACGGGCTTTGGCCTGCGCAGGACGCCCTTCTGAACGAAGATCGTCTGCAACTCGACGGAATAACCACCGAGGTACTTCCTTCCGGGTCCCTTCAGATAATCCTTGTGAAAGCCGATCTGATCCCCAATCGCCTTATTCCACGCCTCGTCGAGGCTGACGTAGCAAAGCACCTCTTCCGCGGCATAGAGCATCAGGGAGACGAACCATTCGTAGGCCTCGAACTCGTCGTCCGTCGCATAGCAGGCTCTCGAAAGCTTCGGATTCGCGAAGGCCAGGAGGAGATACTTCTCCCATGCTGCGCGGGCGCTGATCTCGCGCGACCGGACCGCGTCCGCACGATCCTTCCGAACCTTTTGGAAATAGCCCGCCGCGCCCACGAGCGCCGCCAAGACGCCCAAGAGAAAGGTGGCGGCTTGCACTCCTTATTCGGCCGCTTCGAGCGCCGCCGTGCCGCGCGCAACGATACGCCGCTCGAGCTCCGGGCGGAAATGGCGGATCAGGCCCTGGATCGGCCAGGCGGCGGCGTCGCCCAGCGCGCAGATCGTGTGGCCCTCGACCTGCTTGGTGACGTCCCAGAGCATGTCGATCTCGTGGATTTCCGCATCGCCCGCGACCAGCCGTTCCATCACCCGCCACATCCAGCCGGTGCCCTCGCGGCAGGGGGTGCACTGGCCGCAGCTCTCGTGCTTGTAGAAATAGGAGATGCGGCTGATCGCCTTCACGATGTCGGTCGATTTGTCCATGACGATCACCGCCGCGGTGCCGAGGCCGGAGCCGAGGTCCTTGAGGCCGTCGAAATCCATCGGCGCGTCGATGATCTGCCCGGCCGGGACGAGCGGCACCGAGGAGCCGCCGGGGATCACCGCGAGCAGATTGTCCCAGCCGCCGCGGATGCCGCCGGCATGGCGCTCGATCAGCTCGCGGAACGGGACCGACATCGCCTCCTCGACGACGCAGGGCTTCTCGACGTGGCCCGAGATCTGGAACAGCTTGGTGCCTTCGTTCTTCTCGCGGCCGAAGCCTTTGAACCAGGCGGCGCCGCGGCGCAGGATGGCGGGGACCACTGCGATCGATTCGACGTTGTTCACGGTGGTCGGGCAGCCGTAGAGGCCCGCTCCCGCCGGGAAGGGGGGCTTCAGCCGCGGCATGCCCTTCTTGCCCTCGAGGCTTTCGAGCATCGCCGTCTCTTCGCCGCAAATATAGGCGCCGGCGCCGCGGTGGACGAACAGGTCGAAATCGTAGCCGGACTTCGCCGCATTCGGCCCAAGCAGGCCGGCCCCATAGGCTTCGGCGACGGCGGCTTCGAGCACCTCGCTTTCGCGGATGAACTCGCCGCGGATGTAGATGTAGCCGGCGCGGGCGCGCATCGCGAAGCCGGCGAGGAGCGCGCCCTCGATCAGCTTGTGCGGATCGTGGCGGATGATCTCCCGGTCCTTGCACGAGCCGGGCTCGGATTCGTCGGCGTTGATGACGAGGAAGTTGGGCCGGCCGGGGGCCGGCTCCCGGGGCATGAAGCTCCACTTCATGCCGGTCGGGAAGCCGGCGCCGCCGCGGCCGCGCAGCCCCGATTCCTTGACGATGTCGATGATCGCGTCCTGGCCGAGCGCCATCAGCGCCCTGGTATCGTCCCAATCGCCGCGCTTGCGCGCGGCGCTCAGCTGCCAGGGCTGGAAGCCGTAGAGATTGGTGAAGATGCGATCCTTGTCGTCAAGCACGCGGGCCCTCGATCCGTCCCTTGACGGCGTAGAAAATGGCGACGACGACGCCGATGACGACGAGCAGCCCGATCAGCTTGAGCGCCCCGACCAGCACCTTGAACACCAGCCAGATCGCGACGATTCCGACCAGGACCGCGAGGACGAGCGAGCCGATTTCCTTCATGACCAGTCTCCGCGATAATCGTGGTTCTCGCCGACCATTTCAGGGAGCGTCGTCGGGCCGCCGACGGGGCAGCTGGTCTTGCGGTCGATCTGCGGGCCCGGCGCCGGGGTCTCGCCGCGGGCGAGCGCGTCGAGGATCGCGGTCATCGTGGCGGCGGTCAGGTCTTCGTAATTGTCGTCGTTGATCTGGACCATCGGCGCGTTGGCGCAGGCGCCGAGGCACTCGACCTCGCTGAGGGTGAACAGCCCGTCCTCGGTGGTTCGACCCTTCTTGAGGCCTTTGGCGTAGCAAGCGTCGAGAAGCTCGCCCGAGCCGCGCAGCATGCAGGGCGTGGTGCCGCAGACCTGGACGTGGAAGCGGCCGACCGGGGCGAGATTGAACATCGTGTAGAAGGTCGCGACCTCGTAGGCGCGGATATAGGGCATGCCCAATTCGGCGGCGACGAACTCGATCACCGGGATCGGCAGCCACCCCTGCGTTCCCGTCTCGGCGCCGATCTGGCGCTGGGCGAGGTCGAGCAAAGGAATGATCGCGCTCTGCTGCCGCCCGGGCGGATAGCGGGCGATCAGCACCTTCGCCCGCTCGGCATTCTCCGCCGTCCAGGCGAAGCCGCCCCAGCGCTCGCGGATTTCGGGAGTGGCCCCAAGGCGCGCGGCTTCAGCCATCGGTCGCATTCCGATGCTCGAAATAGAGCACGGTGATCAAAGCCACGAGAAGGATGGCGATGCGCCACTCGAGCCCCCAACCGAGAAGGATCGTTATCCCCATCAGAGCCAAGGCCGTGGCGAAGACTATCAGCTTGAGAAAGCGGGCAACCGCTCGCTTCGCGTCGGCGGGGCTTGGCGGACGGTCGGGCGAGTCGCTCACCGGTCGACCTCCCCGAACACGATGTCGAGCGCGCCGAGGATGGCGGTGACGTCGGCGAGCATGTGGCCCTTCGACATGAAGTCCATCGCCTGCAGGTGGGAGAAGCCGGTCGGGCGGATCTTGACCCGGTAGGGCTTGTTGGAGCCGTCGGCGACGAGATAGACGCCGAACTCGCCCTTCGGGCTCTCGGTCGCGACATAGACCTCGCCGGCGGGGACGTGAAAGCCCTCGGTGTAGAGCTTGAAATGGTGGATCAGCGCTTCCATCGACTGCTTCATCTCGGCCCGCTTGGGCGGCACCACCTTGCGGTCGAGGCTGGCGACGGGGCCGACGGGCATCTCGTTGAGGCATTGCTTCATGATCCCCGCCGACTGGCGGACCTCCTCGACCCGGACCATGAAGCGGTCGTAGCAATCCCCCCTGGTGCCGACCGGCACCTCGAAATCCATCCGGTCGTAGACGTCGTAGGGCTGGCTTTTGCGCAGGTCCCAGGGGATGCCGGCGGCGCGGATCATCGGCCCGGAAAAGCCCCAGGCGAGCGCGTCCGCTTTCGAGACGGTGGCGATGTCGACGTTGCGCTGCTTGAAGATGCGGTTGTCGGCGACCAGGGCGATCGAATCCTCGAACAGGCGCGGCACCCGATTGTCCAGCCAGTCGGCGATGTCGGTGAGCAGCTTCAGCGGCACGTCCTGATGAACGCCGCCGGGCCGGAACCAGGCGGCGTGCATCCGCGCCCCCGACGCCCGCTCGTAGAAGTTCATGCAATCCTCGCGCAGCTCGAACAGCCAGAGGTTCGGAGTCATCGCGCCGACGTCCATGATGTGCGAGCCGAGGTTGAGCAGGTGGTTGGAGATCCGGGTCAGCTCGGCGAAGAAGACGCGCAGATATTGGCCGCGGAGCGGGACCTCGAGGCCGAGCAGCTTCTCGATGGCGAGCACATAGCTGTGCTCCATCGCCATCGGCGAGACGTAATCGAGCCGGTCGAAATAAGGCAAAGCCTGGAGATAGGTCTTGTATTCGCAGAGCTTCTCGGTGCCGCGGTGGAGCAGGCCGACATGGGGATCGACCCGCTCGACGATCTCGCCGTCGAGCTCGAGGATCAGGCGGAGGACGCCGTGCGCGGCCGGGTGCTGGGGCCCGAAATTGATCGTGTAATTGGCGATGTCGCTGTGCGCCGGGCTGGTGCCCTCCGCCGCCGCCTCGGCCTCGATCTCGTGGGGGACGGTGCTCATCGCGTCCGCCCCCGCGGGCTGCGCGGCGAAGAGGGCTTGGCCGCCTGCTTGTTGGCGGGCTCGCCGGCGCCGGTGTCGGCCTTGCCGTCGGTGGTCTTGGGCGTCGCCCCGGCGGGCTCGGCCTTGGCCGCGGCGGCCTTGTTGATCTCGGCCGAAGAGAGCGGGCTCGGCGCGCCCGGCGCTTCGGGCTGCGCCTTCTCGTCGCCCGGGATGATATATTCGGCGCCTTCCCAGGGGCTCATGAAATCGAAGTTGCGGAAGTCCTGGGAGAGCGAGACGGGCTCGTAGACGACCCGTTTCTGCTCCTCCGAATAGCGCAGCTCGACATAGCCGGTGAGCGGGAAGTCCTTGCGCTGGGGATGGCCGCGAAAGCCGTAATCGGTGAGGATGCGGCGGAGGTCGGGATTGCCCTCGAACAGCACGCCGTACATGTCGAACACCTCGCGCTCGAGCCAGCCGGCGACCGGAAAGATGCCGGTGGCGGTCGGCACCGGCTGCTCCTCGTCGGTCGAGACCCGGACCCGCAGGCGATGGTTCTTCGTCACCGACAGCAGATGGTAGACGACCTCGAACCGCTCGGCGCGCTCGGGATAGTCGACCCCGGCGATCTCCATCAGCTGCTGGTAATCGAGCTCGTCGCGGAGCGTGCGCAGGACATCGGCGACGCTTTCGCGGACCACGTCGATCGAAATCTCGTCGACCTCGTCCTTCCCTGAAATGAAAGCGTTACCGATCGCGGCTCGCACCGCATCGATAATGCCCTCGCGGGCCGGGACCAGGGGCGCAGGACTGGCCATCTACCGCTCGATCGTGCCTTCGCGGCGGATCTTCCGCTGCAATTGCATGATGCCGTAGAGCAAAGCCTCGGCGGTCGGCGGGCAGCCGGGGACATAGATGTCGACCGGCACGATGCGGTCGCAGCCGCGCACCACCGAATAGCTGTAATGATAATAGCCGCCGCCATTGGCGCAGCTGCCCATCGAGATCACGTAGCGCGGCTCCGACATCTGGTCGTAGACCCGCCGCAAGGCCGGCGCCATCTTGTTGCAGAGCGTTCCGGCGACGATCATCACGTCCGACTGGCGCGGGCTTGCGCGCGGGGCAACGCCAAATCTTTCAAGGTCGTAGCGCGGCATGTTCACATGGATCATCTCGACCGCGCAGCAGGCGAGGCCGAACGTCATCCACCATAAGGAGCCGGTCCGCGCCCAGGTGAACAGATCCTCGGTGGAGGTAACGAGGAAGCCCTTGTCGGTCACTTCGGACTGGATCTGGTTGAACGTGTAGGGGTCGGGCGGCGTGCCGTCGGCCGGCTGCCCTCGCGCGTCGAGGATCACTCCCATTCGAGCGCGCCCTTCTTCCAGGCGTAGGCGAAGCCGAGCGCGAGCTCGACGAGGAAGATCATCATCGCGAACCAGGCCGTCCAGCCCGCCGAGAACACGCTCACCGCCCAGGGGAAGAGATAGGCCGCCTCGATGTCGAAGACGATGAACAGGATGGCGACGAGGTAGAAGCGCACGTCGAACTGGGCGCGGCTGTCCTCGAAGGCGGGGAAGCCGCATTCATATTCGGCGAGCTTGTCCGGATAGGGGTTGGCCGCGCCGGTCAGCTTCCCGACGAGCATCGGCAGCACGACGAAGGCGAAGGACAGGCCCAGCGCGACCGCCAGGAAGAGCAGGATCGGCAGATAATCGGCGGCGACCGACGCCATTGGAAGACTCCGGCGGAAAGACTGCCGGGGCTTTAGGACCGCGCTGGCGCAGAGGCAAGGCACTCCGGCCGCAAACGCCCCTCGGTTTTCTCGCGAAAGCGGGAATCCAGCCGGGAAGCGGTGCAGGCCCTTGCGCCAACCGGGCTCCCGCCTTCGCGGGAGCACGATCCTAGCGCAGAGCGCCGGCGACCAGCTTGTGCAGCTTGGAATGGAGCTGGCCGTTGGCGGCCAGCACCTGGCCGGTGGCGAGGCCGGCCTCGCCGCCGCGGAAGTCGCTGACGAAGCCGCCTGCCTCGCGGACCAGGACGATGCCGGCGGCGATGTCCCAGAGCTGCAGGTCCTCCTCCCAGAAGCCGTCGAACCGGCCCGCCGCCACCCAGGCGAGGTCGAGCGCCGCCGAGCCGAAGCGGCGGATGCCGGCGACTTCGGGCGAGACCGCGCCGAGGATCCGGTCGAAGCGGGCGAGGTCGCCATGCGCCTTGTAGGGGATGCCGGTGGCGATCAGCGCCTCGCTCAAATCGCGGCGGGCGGAGACGCGCAGCCGCCGCTCGTTGAGCCAGGCGCCCCTCCCCCTTTCCGCCCAGAAGCTTTCGTCGGTGAGCGGATTGTAGACCAGCCCCTGGGTCAGCTCGCCCCAGCCCTTTCCGCCCGGCTTCGGCTCCTGGACCGCGATCGAGATCGCGAAATGGGGGATCGAGTGGAGGAAGTTGGAGGTGCCGTCGACCGGATCGACGATCCAGCGCGGCTTGGCCGGATCGCCCTCGATGGCGCCGCCTTCCTCGAGCAGCAACCCCCAGTCCGGGCGGGCGTGGCGCAGTTCCTCGACCACCTCCCGCTCGGCGCGCTCGTCCGCCATCGAGACGAAGTCGGCCGGCCCCTTGCGGCTGACCTGGAGCTGCTCGACCTCGCCGAAATTGCGCCTCAGCTGCGGCGCCGCCTTGCGGGCGGCGCGGGTCATCACGGTGATCAGGCCCGAATGCGATACCATGGCCTATCCGAATTGGCTGGCGGCGACGGCGAAGCGGAGCGCCGTCTCCGTCACGAGGAGCTCGGTGTCCGCAAGCTCGCGCATGATCCCGATGGCACGAGCCGGCTCCAGCCTTTCGGCAGGCAGTGTTTCGAGCGAGGCGGCGAGCCGGTCGCCGGCGGCGGCGATCTGCTCGAAGCCCTCGTCCAGCGTGGTGAGCAGCGCCGTTCTGCGCCGATCGCCGAGACGCGCAATCGCACGGCGCATTCCGACGCTTTCTCTGGCCCAGTTCGCCCGCAGCTCTCGCGCCGCGATCCGCGCCTTGGCCCCTTCCGCGCGAAGCCCGGCCGAAGCCGCGCCGGAGTCCGTCATCGGATCGGCAACGGACAGAACGCGGATGCCGCGCGTAATCGCCAGCCTCATGTCCATCATCGACTTGTGAGTCTGCATCGGGAGGCTGGCGCGCAACGTTTCGAGAAGCAGGATCTGTCCATCGAACACGCTGCCGGCGAGCGCGCGGGACTCATGCAGCTTGCGCAGCATCAGTTCCTGGTCGCCCGCGGCGAGCGCATCGAGCGCTTCGCGGATTCTGTCCATAAAGCCGACGATGCCGTCGACCGAGGCCGCGGATCGCCTGAGAATGTCGCGCGAGTCGAGATGGAGAATCCGCTCCATCTCGGTGGGCATCGGCCCCAGCCTGGTGAGACTGTCGCGCGACGCTTCCGCGGCCCTCCGCATCCGATCGAGGCAATTTCGATAGGCGTCGCCGCTCGCGAGTCCGAGCAACTGTTCCCGCGCCTGGGCCTGCAGCGCCGCTTGAATCTGCTGCACGACCGGCGAACATTCGCGATACGCATCGACGATGGGCTGGTGCGCGGCCGAAAGCTGCTGCGCCCAGGCGCCCATTTGCTGGAGCGCCGAGGGCTGTTGTGCCCACGCCGCTCCCGGCAGCCATGCAAGCAGCAAGGCAAGAAACAGGGAACGCATCAGTCGGCCCGCCTCACATAGGTCTGCTCGTAAACGTCGACGACGATGCGGGTGCCGCTCGAAATGTGCGGCGGCACCATCACCCGCACGCCATTGTCGAGGATCGCGGGCTTGTAGCTCGACGAGGCGGTCTGGCCTTTCACCACCGCGTCGGCCTCGACGATGGTCGCCTCGATCGTGTCGGGCAGCTGCACCGAGATCGGCCGCTCGTTGTAGAGCTCCATGACGACGTCCATGCCGTCCTGGAGGAAGGCGGCGGGATCGCCGATCAGATCCTCGGGCAGCGACACCTGCTCGTAATTCTCCTTGTCCATGAACACGAGCATGTTGCCGTCATGGAACAGGAACTGGAAATCCTTGGTGTCGAGGCGGACCCGTTCGACCGTCTCGGCCGAGCGGAAGCGGACGTTGTTCTTGCGGCCGTCGATGAGGTTCTTCATCTCGACCTGCATATAGGCGCCGCCCTTGCCGGGCTGGGTGTGCTGGATCTTCACCGCGCGCCAGATGCCGCCTTCATATTCGATGATGTTGCCGGGACGAATGTCCACGCCGCTGATCTTCATGGCTGATGCTCGCTGGATTTTAAGAGATTGGCGCGGGCTTTAGCGGCGCGAGCCCCGGCCCGCAAGGAGCGGATAGGGATTGATCGGGCGGCCCTGCCACCAGCGGTCGTTCGGGCCCATCGCGTTGATCGCGAAATGGAGGTGCGGGCCGGCGGGGCTGGCATTGCCGGTGCTGCCGACGGTGCCGACCGGATCGCCCCGGGCGATGCGCTGGCCCTCGTGCAGGCCGGGCGCATAGGCGTCGAGATGGGCATAATAATACATCCAGCGCCCGTCGACCGAGCGGACATAGGCGGTGATGCCGCCGCCGCCATGGCTGAAGAACAGCTTTTCGACGGTGCCTTCGGCCGCCGCGACCACCGGCGTGCCGCGCGCCGCCATGATGTCGATCGCATCGTGCGGCCGCCCGCCCGCGCGCGCCTGGGTGAAGGTATCGCTGAGCCGCGAGGCGCGGATGCCCACGACCGGGATGGCGAGCCCCGACGGGGCGATCTCCGGCTGCCTCGCCGGGACCGCCGGAGGCCTGGCGGCCTCGCTGACCGGGGCGGCGACGAAGATCATGCTGGCGAGAAAGACGATCACGCCGGCGATGATAAGGATGACGGCTCCGAGCACCAGCCTTTGCATGGCCCCGCAACGATCCGCGCCGGCTAACGCTCCAGCACCGGCTGGAACGCCTTCACCGCGGCGGCCGGCCCTTGCGGGTCGTTCCAGACCGCGCCGCAAACGGCGAGGAAGTCGGCGCCGGCCGCGACCAGCACGCGACCGTTCTCGGGGGTGATGCCGCCGATCGCGACGCAGGGGATCTCGAACAATGCCGACCACCAGGAGAGGAGCGAGGGATCGGGACGGTGATTCACCGCCTTGGTCGCGGTCGGGAAGAAGGCGCCGAAGGCGACATAATCGGCGCCCGCCTCCCCCGCTTCCATGGCGAGATGGCGGCTGTCATGGACGGAGACGCCGATCTGGGCGGTCGGGCCGAGCAGGGCGCGCGCCTCGCGCGGGTCGCCGTCGCCTTGGCCGAGATGGACTCCGTCGGCCCCGATCCGCTTCGCCAGCGCCATCGAATCGTTGACGATGAAGGCGACTTCGCGGTCCGCGCAGAGGCGCTGGAGCGGTTCGGCGAGGCGTGCGGCCTGATGCTGGTCGATGCCCTTGACCCGCAGCTGGAAGGCGGCGACCGGCCCCGCCTCGAGCGCTGCCGCGAGCCGGTCCGCAAAGCCCCCGGCGACGTCGAGCGGCGAGATCAGATAGAGCTGGCAGGGTCCGCGCTTCGCCCGCTCGAACCGCGCGGCGAAGGCGTCGGCTTCGAACGGTTCGTCCTGGTCGCCGGTCATCGTCACCCCGTCGTGGCTCCGGCCGCGCCCTCGTCGCGCAGGATCGCCTCGATCGCTTCGTGGACCTGCTGCAGCGACCCCGCCAGGCCGCTGAAATTCGTGGGCGTAATCGGCCGTCCGTCGAGCGCGGCCGCACTGTCGCGGAGAATCGCCGCAAGCTGCCGCGCGAGCGGAAAGATGCGCCGGTCCACGCGGAGCATCGCCGCCGAACGCCGAAGCGCCAGCGCAGGCCCCCTGTCCCTGGCCCGCTCGGCTGCGGCGCCGGCGGCTTGGGTCCGCGCGATCAGGCCGTCGAGCTTGGCCGTGCCTTCGGTCGCGCTGGTCTCGAGCTCGGCGGCGATCGCCAGCAGATCGGCCGCCAGCCCGGGATCGGGGGTGCGCGTCCGCGCATGCGGCCAGCTCGCATGGGCGCGCGCGACCGCCCGGAAATAGAGCAGCTGAACGTTGATCATCTCCCACCGCGGCTCGGCGCGGGGAGTCGCCGCCAGCGAGGCGCGGGTGAACACTATCTGCCCGTCGAAGACCAGCCCGATCCCTTCCATCATCCGCTGCCCGACCGCGTCGGCGGCGCGCGGATCTGCGCTGACCAGCGAGTCCATCAGCGGATTGTAGGAGTCGACGACGCCGCGAATGCCGCTGTTGACGCGGATCATCTGGCCGACCACGTCGGCCGGGCGCAGCCCCTCGATCAGCCGCAGCGAGGAAAGCTCGGGGACGCTCAGCGCCCGCAGCCGAGCGTTGGTCTCCTCGACGAGCGCCGCCATCCTGGCGACGACGGGGCGAAATTGCGCCGCCGCTGCCCGCGGGTCGGCGCGCCGGCTGGCCTCGGCCCAGCGCGCGCCGAGGCCGGCGAGCTCGGTTTGGAGCGGGCGTTCGATGGCATCGAGGCGGGCCAGCCACTCGCCGTAGGAGCGAAGGTCCTGCGCCACCCGCGCGCTCGCCACCGGCCGCGATCGCGGCGGCGCCGGTGCCGCGGCGAGCCCGCCGGCCAGCGACGCGGCGGCGGCGATCGACAGGAGGATCCGGTGGAGCGCCTTCACTCCTCGCCCTTGTAGATGCGGACCAGCCGGTCGAGCATCGCCAGCGCTTCGTCGCGCGGGCGCTGGAAGGCGTTGCGGCCGATGATCGAGCCGTTGCCGCCGCCGTCGCGGATGTCGCGCGCGTCCTGGAAGACCGCGTCCGCGCCCTTGGCCGCGCCGCCCGAGAAGACCACCATCCGGCGGCCGTTGAAGCAGCATTGGACGATGTGGCGGACGCGGGCGGCCTGGGCCGACCAATCCTGCCCGTCATAGGCCTTCTGCGCGTCCGGCTGCTCGATATGGGCGGAGGGCAGCTTGACCTTGACGATATGGGCGCCGAGCAGCGCCGCCATGTGGGCGCCGTAAGCGGTGACGTCGAGCGCCAGCTCGCCTTCCTTGGAGACGTTGCCGCCGCGCGGATAGGCCCAGATCACGACCGCCAGGCCGGCCGCCTTGGCTTCGGCGGAAAGCTCGCGAATCTCCTCGATCAGCTCCATATTGTCCTCGGAGCCCGGATAGGTGGTGAAGCCGATCGCCGAGCAGCCGAGCCGGAGCGCGTCGTCGACGCCGCCGGTCACCGCCTGGTCCTTGCGGGTCGCCCAGCTGTTCGAATTGTTGATCTTGAGGATGGTCGGGATCTGGCCGGCGAAGCTGCCGGCTCCCGCCTCGAGCGCGCCCAGCGGCGCCGCATAAGCGTTGAGCCCGGCGTCGATCGCGAGCTGGTAATGGTAGTGCGGATCGTAGGCCGGCGGGTTGATCGCGAAGCTTCGGCCCGGGCCGTGCTCGAAGCCCTGGTCGACCGGCAGGATGATCAGCTTGCCGGTACCGCCGAGGCGCCCCTGCATCAGGATTCGGGCGAGGTTGCCCTTGGTTCCGGGATTGTCGGATTCGTACTTGTCGAGAATGGCTTTGACGGCGGGCGTCATCATTGGCTCCTGTCGGTTTTGAGGGCTTCTACACCGGGAAGCGGCTTGCCCTCCATCCATTCGAGGAAGGCGCCGCCGGCGGTCGAGACGAAGGTGAAATCGGCGGCGACGCCGGCATGGTTGAGGGCCGCGACGGTGTCGCCGCCGCCGGCGACCGAGACCAGGCTGCCTTCCGCGGTGAGCGCGGCGGCGGTCCGGGCGAGCGCCACCGTGGCGGCGTCGAAGGGCGGCGTCTCGAACGCGCCCAGCGGACCGTTCCAGACCAGGGTGCGGCAGGTCTTGAGCACGTCGGCGAGCGCTTCGACGGCTGCGGGCCCGATGTCGAGGATCATCTCGTCCGCCGCGACTTCGTGGACGTTGCAGGTCCGCAGGCTCGCCGGGTTGGGCGCGAATTCCGTCGCGACGACCACGTCGTAAGGAAGATGGACGGTGCAGCTCGCCCGCTCGGCCGCGGCGAGGATCGCCTCGGCAGTGGCGGCGAGGTCGTGTTCGGCGAGCGACTTGCCGACGTCGACGCCGCGGGCGGCAAGGAAGGTGTTGGCCATGCCGCCGCCGATGATCAGATGGTCGACCCTGGCGACGAGATGCCTGAGCACGGCGAGCTTGGTCGACACCTTGGCGCCGCCCACCACCGCTGCGACCGGCCGCTCGGGCTTGCCGAGGGCGGCTTGGAGCGCCGTCAGCTCCGCTTCCATCGCCCGGCCGGCATAAGCCGGCAGCCGGTGCGCGAGCCCCTCGGTCGAAGCGTGGGCGCGGTGGGCGGCGGAGAAGGCGTCGTTGACGTAGAAATCGCCGAGGCGGGCGAAGCGCTCGACGACCGCGGGGTCGTTCTTCTCCTCGCCGCCGAAGAAACGGGTGTTTTCGAGAATGGCCACGTCGCCCGGCCGGAGCGCCGCCACCGCCGCCTCGTCGCCCTCCCAATCCACGTAATGGACCGGGCGGCCGAGCACCGATTCGTAGGCCGCTCTCACCTGGGCGAGCGAAAATTCGTGACTCGGTTCCTTCGGCCGGCCGAAATGGGCGAGGAGCAGGACGATCGCGTCCCTGTCGGCAAGCTCGGTGACGGTCGGCAGGGTGGCGCGCAGCCGGGTGTCGTCGCTGACCGCGCCATCCTGCATCGGCACGTTGAGATCGACCCGCACCAGCGCGCGCTTGCCCGCCACGTCGCCGAGGTCATCGAGGGTTCTAAAGGTTGCCATATCGAGCGCTGTCAATCCTTCGAGACGCCGTTTCGACTTCGCTCAACGGCTCCTCAGGATGAGCGGAATCTCCAACGCTCATCCTGAGTAGCGGCTGAGCCTGGCGAAGACGCGTATCGAAGGACGTCATGACGTCAGATCAGCCTCGCCATCGCCGCCGCGGTGTCGACCATCCGGTTCGAGAAGCCCCATTCGTTGTCGTACCAGGAGAGGACTCGGACCAGCTTGCCCTCGAGCACCGCGGTCTCGAGGCTGTCGACGGTCGAGCTCGCCGCATTGTGGTTGTAGTCGATCGAGACCAAAGGCTCCTCGCTATAGGCGAGAATGCCCTTGAGCGCGCCCTCCGCGGCGGCCCTGAGCAGGCCGTTCACCTCCTCGACCGAGGTGTCGCGGCCCGGCGTGAAGGTGAGGTCGATCAGGCTGACGTTCGGAGTCGGCACCCGGATCGCCGAGCCGTCGAGCTTGCCCTTGAGCTCCGGCAATACCTCGCCGACGGCGCGGGCGGCGCCGGTGGTGGTCGGGATCATCGACATGGCGGCGGCGCGGGCGCGGCGTTTGTCGGAGTGGATCTGGTCGAGGATCTTCTGGTCGTTGGTATAAGCGTGGACCGTGGTCATCAGGCCGCGGGCGATGCCGATGCTGTCGTTCAGCACCTTGGCGACCGGCGCCAGGCAATTGGTCGTGCACGAGGCGTTGGAGACGATCGTGTGGCCGGCCTCGAGCTTGTCGTGGTTGACTCCATAGACGACCGTCAGATCGACCCCCTTTGCCGGCGCTGATATGAGAACTTTCTTAGCACCGGCAGTGAGATGGGCGCCGGCTTTGTCACGATCAGTGAAGAAACCGGTGCATTCCAGCGCGAGCTCGACGCCGTCGGCGCCGTGGGGCAGCCTGGCGGGATCGCGCTCGGCGGTGACCTTGATCCGGCGGCCGTCGACGATCAGATCGTTGCCGTCGGCGCGGACCTCGCCCGGAAAGGCGCCGTGGACCGAATCGCGCTTGAACAGCAAAGCGTTGGACTCGGCGTCGGCGAGATCGTTGATCGCGACCAGCTCGAGCCCGCTGTCGGCTTTCTCGAGCATCGCGCGGGCGACGAGCCGGCCGATCCGCCCGAAGCCGTTGATCGCAACTCTGGTCATTCAAACTACTCCAATCTTTCCAATATCTTCGATACGATAGCTTCGACGGTGAAGCCGAAATGCCGGAACAGGTCGCCGGCCGGCGCCGAGGCGCCGAACCGGTCGAGGCCGATATTGAGGCCGTCGCGGCCGGTGTAGCGTTCCCAGCCGAGGGTTGCGCCGGCCTCGATCGAGACCAGCAGGGCGTCGTCCGGGAGGATGTCCGCGCGATAGGCCGCGTCCTGGGCGTCGAACAGGCTCCAGCAGGGCATCGAGACGAGGTCGGCGCCGATTCCCTGCCCTTCGAGCGCATCGGCGACGGCGAGCGCGAGCTGGACCTCCGAGCCGGTGGCGAGCAGTACTGCCCGGCGCGCCGCTGCCGCGGCGCGGAGGCGATAGGCGCCGCGGCCGCTCAACAGCTCGCCCGAGCGCTCCAGCCGGAGCTGCGGCAGGTTCTGCCGGGTCAGCGCCAGCAGCGACGGGCCGCCCTCGCGGCGCAGCGCCAGCGACCAGCATTCGGCGGTCTCGACCGCGTCGGCGGGGCGGAAGACGGCGAGATTGGGAATCGCCCGCAACCCCGCCAGCTGCTCGACCGGCTGGTGGGTCGGGCCGTCCTCGCCCAGTCCGATCGAATCGTGGGTCATCACGTAGATCACCCGCACCTGCTGCAGCGCGGAGAGGCGGATGGCGGGGCGGGCATAATCGGAGAAGATCAGGAAGGTGCCGCCATAAGGGATGATGCCGCCGTGCAGCGCCATTCCGTTCATCGCCGCGCCCATCCCGAACTCGCGGATGCCGTAATAGATATACCTGCCGGAATAATCCTCTTTCGTCAGTGGCTTCTGGTTCTTCGTTTTGGTGTTGTTCGAACCGGTGAGGTCGGCCGAGCCGCCGATCGTCTCGGGCAGGAAGGCGTTGATCGCCTCCAATGCCAGCTCCGAGGATTTGCGGGTGGCGACGTTCTGCGGGTTGGCGGCGAGCGCGTCGAGATAGTCGTCGCGGCTGGTGCCTTCGGGCAACCGGCCTGCCATCCGCCGCTCGAATTCGTCCCGCCGGTCGCTCGCTGCCAGCCGCTCGTCCCAGGCATGCCGCTCGGCGCCGCAACGCCGCCCGAGCGCGTGCCAGGTCGCGGCAAGCTCCGGCGGAATCGCGAAGGGCGGATAATCCCAGCCGAGCTCTGTGCGCGCCGCCGCGACCTCATCGGCGCCGAGCGCAGCGCCGTGGGTCGCCGCCGTTCCCTGCTTGTGGGGGGCGCCGAAGCCGATGATCGTCCGGCAGGCGATCAGCGAGGGCCGCGGGTCGGCGAGCGCCTCGTCGATCGCCCGGCGGACGTCGCCGGCGTCGAGGCCGTCGCAGCGCACGACCTGCCAGCCATAGGCCGCATAGCGCGCCGCAACGTCCTCGGAGGTGGAAAGATCGGTGGCGCCGTCGATGGTGATCCGGTTGTCGTCCCAAAAGACGGTCAGCCGCCCCAGGCCAAGATGGCCGGCAAGACCCGCCGCCTCATGGTTGACCCCCTCCATCAGGCAGCCGTCGCCCGCGACCACCCAGGTCCGGTGGTCGACCAGAGCGTCGCCGAACGCGGCGTTCAGGTGGCGCTCGGCGATCGCCATGCCGACCGCCATCGCCAGCCCCTGGCCGAGCGGGCCGGTGGTCGCCTCGACGCCGTCCAGCAGAAAATTCTCGGGATGGCCCGCGCACGGCGAGCCGAGCTGGCGGAAGCCGGCGATGTCCTCGATCGTCGGCCGCGCATAGCCGGTCAGATGCAGCAAGGCGTAGATCAGCATCGAGCCGTGGCCGGCGGAAAGCACGAAGCGGTCGCGATCGGGCCAGGCGGGGTCGGCGGGATCGTGCCGCAAATATTCCGTCCACAGCACCGTCGCTGCGTCCGCCATCCCCATCGGCATGCCGGGATGGCCGCTGTTCGCCGCCTCGACCGCGTCCATCGCGAGAGCGCGGATCGCGTTGGCGAGCGTTCTGGTGTCGACGGTCATGGGGCTCCTGGCGGATGGTTCCGGGGCGGGCGCGCCGGCGGGCGCTGGCGTTCCTTTATCGGCGGCGGCGGCCCCGTCAACTCTGGCGGCTTGCCGCCCGCGAGAGTCCTGCTATGCCTTGAGCCATGGCTGACGAACGCGCTCTGGCCGCCATTCGCCGCATCGAGCAGGCGCTCGGGCGAATCGAGGCGGCCGCGTCCCGGCCGAAGCCGCCTGCCGCCGACCCCGAGGAGCTCCGCCAGCTGCGCGACGTCCATCAGGCGCTGCGCAGCAGGGTGGAAGGCGCGATCGGGCAGATCGACCGCCTCCTCGAAACGGAGGCGCGCTGAGATGGCCAATATCGACATCGAGGTCGCCGGCCGCCGCTACAGCGTCGCCTGCCGCGACGGCGAGGAAGAGCATCTCCGCTCGGTCGCCGCCGAGGTCGACCGGCGCGCGCAGGACGCCACCGCGGCGCTGGGCAGCCTCACCGAAACCCGCCAGCTCCTGTTCGCCGCCTTGCTGATCGCCGACGACATCAAGGAGATCCGCGCCGGCGCCGGAATCCCCGATCCGGTGCCGCCGCCGCCCGATCCGGCGGTGGCGCTGGCGCTGGAGCGGCTCGCCGGGCGGATCGAAACGCTCGCCGACAGCCTTGAGCGGAGCGCCGTCAGCGCCTAGATAGGGCGCGACGGGTACTGCCCTGTACGAGCCTCAGCGAACATCCCTGAGCCATAAGCATCCTCGGGGACTGTCCCTGCCCGGACCCTGGTCCGACGTATATGGTCCCCACCTGACGTTGAGGCGTCAGAGGATATTCCAGGCAAACGGCTATGGCGGTCCCGTCACCTTCCCCGCCCGCTAGCAAGAGCGGCCTGCGCGCCGAAGGGCTGCGCCGCCGCCGCGACTTCGCCCGCAGCCTGGCGAGCGAGCTGCGCGTGGAGCTGCAGGCAGAGCTGGCCCGCCTCGTCCTGCCGCACGTCGCGGGCGCCACCGTCATCGCCGCTTATCACCCGCTCAGCGACGAGATCGACCCGGCGCCGATTCTTGCCGGACTCGAGGCGGGGCAGCGCGCCGCCCTCCCCTGGTTCGCCGATCGCGACGCGGTCTTCATCTGGCGCGAAGGACCGGCGACCGAACCCGGCCCGTGGGGAGTCGCCCAGCCGCCGGCCGGAGCCGAAGCGCTGCTGCCCGACGTGGTGATCGTGCCGCTCGTCCTTGCCGATCGCCGCGGCACCAGGATCGGCCACGGCAAGGGCCATTACGACCGCGCCCTCGCCCATTTGCGCGCGGGCGGACGGGCGGTCCTGACCATCGGCATCGGCTGGGAGAACCAGCTGGTCGAGACGCCGATCCCGGCCGACCCCTGGGACGTCAGGCTGGACGCGGTCGCGACCCCCAGGGAGTGGCTGCGATGCGGCTAGAGCCGAGCTGGCGCCAGCCCTTCGGCATCCTGCTGATCCTCGTCTGGATCGCGGTCTGGAGCGTGATCGCGGTCAGCGCCTCGGCCCTGATCGCCGGCATGCACTGGGCGGTCCACGCCTGCTATTACCTCGTCGCCGGGATCGTCTGGATCCTGCCGCTGAAGCCGCTGCTGCGCTGGATGGAACTGGGGAAATGGCGCGAGTGACGGGACTTGAACCCGCGACCTCCGGCGTGACAGGCCGGCGCTCTAACCAACTGAGCTACACCCGCGTGGATGTGAGGCGGGCGAGGTAGTGAAGCGCCCGGAGGCTGTCAAGCGAGCGGCAGCGTGATTGGGCTAGCTCGCGCGCGGCTCGTCCGGATGATCCTGGACCAGGGTTCCTTCCTCGAACAGGAAGCCGGTGATGTCGGGCTTGCCGGCGGCGTCGAACACGGTCCGGAAGATGATCAGCAGCGGCACCGCCAGCAGCGCCCCGGTCGTCCCCCACACCCACGCCCAGAAGCTCAGGGCGAGCAGGATCATCAGCGGGTTGATGGTCAGCCGCCGGCCGACCACGGTCGGAGTCACCAGATTGGCTTCGATGAGGTGGATAACGACGAAGGCGAGCGCCGGCAGCAGCGCGTACCAGGGATCGGGAAACAGCATCAGCCCGCCGATTGCGAGCAGCAGCGCCGAGGCGATCGGGCCGAGATAGGGGATGTAGTTGAGCACGGCGACGATGCCGCCCCACATCAACGGCGATTCCATCCCGATCAGCCACAGCATCAGCGCGACCACCGCGCCCATGCCGATGTTCACCATGGTGATCGTGCCCAGATAGGTCGAAGTCGCGTCGACCACCTGCTGGATGACCCGCGCGGTGGTCATCGCCCCGGAGAAGCTCGACCTCGTGGTGATCGTGCGCTTGCGCATCCGCGTCCAGCCGGAAAGGAAGAAGAAGATGACGAGCACCGCGAAGAACATCTGGATCGCGGCGAACGGCGCCGAGGTGGCGATGATCTGGAGGAGCGAATTGGGCGTCTCCACCGTCACCGTCTGATGGGCGAGCCCGGAGGTGCGGCCGAACTGCCGGACGACGTCGTTGATGAAGGCCTCGAGGTCGGCATAGATGTCGAACAAGGGGCCCAGCGTCTCGCGGATCCGGCCGATCCGGTCGGGCAGCCGGCGCACCCATTCGCTGGCCGGAAAGACGATCGCCGCGACCGCGGCATTGGCGACGGCGAGGAACAGGACGACGCAGATGAACGCGGCGACCGAGGACGGCACCCGCCGCCGCTCGAGCCATTCGAGCAGCGGCACCAGCGCGATCGCGATCACCAGAGCGGCGGTGACGGGCAGGAAGAATTCGGCGCCGGCGCGCAGCGCGAAGGGAAGCGCCAGCAGGAAGGCGGCGCCGACGATCAGGGCGACCGAGGCGAGCAGCCGGTCGCGCCGGTAGGCGGCCGCCTCGCTCTCGACCTCGACCGGCGGCTCGACCGGCCTGGGCGCGGGATTCTTGTCGCTCATCGCGAACGACAATGCCCGAGCCGCGCGGCCCGGGAAAGATGATTCAGATGGTGCCCCTGGCCCGATTCGAACGGGCACTCCTTGCGGAACTCGATTTTGAGTCGAGCGCGTCTACCAATTCCGCCACAGGGGCACGAAAACGGCCGCCCTACCTAGTGCGGCGGCCGCCGGCCCGCAACCGCGCTCAGGCGAAGGTTTGCGCGTCGCCGGCCCCTTTCGGATCGGGGCCGAAGCGGTTGGCGCCGCGCGTGCCTTCGAAGAACATCATGATGAAGCCGTAGATCGGGATCAGCAGGAACCAGCCCGATTTGTTCTGGTCGTGCGCGCGGCGGATGGCGACGGCAAGGCCGGGAATGAAGACGGCAAGGCCGAAGACGGCGGTCAGCAGCCCGCCGGTGAGGCGGAAGCCGACCGAGCCGCCCTCGGCATAGCCGGTGGCGGTGCCGCCGAGGCCGAGCACCGCATCGAGGTACATCAGCACGAACAGCATGATCCACACGAACAGGAACCAGAGCCAGAATTCCCGGCGCCGCGAGCGGCCGGAAAAGTCGAAATAGCGCTTCAGCGGCAACAGCATCATATCCATGGCAAGCCCCCCTCCCCTCATATCTCCCCGAAACCGCCGCCCCTGCCAAGCCCTCCCGCAAAGCGGGCGGCGCCCTCGCGCGCGCCCTCGGCGAGCGGCGCCGCGCCCGCTTCGGCCTCGGCGCGCAGCGCCGCGCCGGGATCCCCGTCCCAGGCGGCATAAGCGGAGGCGCGGTCGGTGCGCATGCACAGGCTCGGGAAGCGGGCGATCTCGGCGGCGAGCGCCTCTGCCGCCGAGCGCGCGCTTCCGTCGGGCACGATCCGGTTGGCAAGCCCGATCGCCAGCGCCTCGGCGGCGCCGACCGGACGGCCGGTGAGGATCAGGTCGAGCGCCCGCCCCTGGCCGACGATGCGCGGCAGCCGCACCGTGCCGCCGTCGATCAGCGGCACCCCCCAGCGGCGGCAGAACATCCCGAAGGTCGCGCTTTCGGCGGCGATCCGCAAATCGCACCACAGGGCCAGCTCCATCCCGCCCGCCACCGCATAGCCCTCGACCGCGGCGAGGACGGGCTTCGACAGCAGCCGCCGGGTCGGCCCCATCGGCCCCTCGCCGAGCGGGTCGTAGCCGGCGCCCCGCTCGGCGAACGCCTTGAGATCGAAGCCGGCGCAGAAATGGCCGCCCGCGCCGGTCAGCACCGCGACCTCGGCCTCCTCGTCGGCCTCGAAGGCGTCGAACGCCTCGCGAAGCGCGAGCGAGGTTTCGAGATCGACTGCGTTGCGGCGCTCCGGCCGGTCGATGACGACGGTCGCGACCGCGCCTTTGCGTTCGACTCGCACGCTCGTCATATCGCCCGCTCCTTTCCCGCCCAGAACGGCTCGCGCAGCGCCCGCCGCAGCGGCTTGCCGACCGCGCTCAACGGAATCGACTCGACGAAGCGCACCGATTTGGGCGCCTTGTAGCCGGCGAGCCGCTGATGGGCATGGGCGATCAGGCCGGCCTCGTCGGCGGCGGCGCCCTCGCGCAGCACGGCGAAGGCGGTGACCGCCTCGCCCCAGACGTCGTCGGGCAGGCCGACGACGGCGACCTGGGCGATCGCGGGATGGCCGGCGAGCGCGTCCTCGACCTCGCGCGGATAGACGTTGTAGCCGCCGGTGACGATCATGTCGGAGGTTCGGTCGATCAGCGTCAGATAGCCTTGCTGGTCGAACCGGCCGACGTCGCGGGTGCGCAGCCAGCCGCCGGGCAGGAAGGCGGCCTCGGTGAGCTCGGCATCGGTATAGCCGGCCATCGCGAACGGCGCGCGCAGCACGATCTCGCCGGTCTCCGCCTCGTTCCCCGATTCGTCGACCAGCCGGATCTCGCATTCGACGCTCGGCCGGCCGCAGGACAGCAGCCGTTCGGGGCTCGCGCCGAGATGCTCGTCCTTGCCGAGGCTGCAAATGGCGAGCGGCGCCTCGGTCTGCCCGTAATATTGGATGAAGACCGGGCCCCAGCGATCGAGCGCCTGCTCGAGCACCGGCCGCGGCATCGGCGAGGCGCCGTAGACGATCGTCTCGACCGACGAGAGATCGGCCGAATCGATCCCGGCTGTCTGGAACAGCATCTGCAGCATGGTCGGGACGAGGTTGAGGGCGTCGGGGCGCCAGCGCGCGATCGCGTCGAGATAGGAGGCGGGCGAGAAGCCGGGCAGGATCGCGGCGGTGCCGCCGCGCAGCCAGTAAGGCAGGACGAAGCAGCCGCTGGCGTGGATCAGCGAGGCGGCGTGAAGCATGGTCTCGCCGGGCTTCGGGTCAACGAGGTTGGTCAGCACGTTGTGAACGATCGCGGCGTAGGTCGCATGGGTATGCTGCGCGGCCTTGAGGGTGCCGCTCGTGCCCGAGGTGAACAGGGCCAGGATGACGTCGCCGGGCCGCTGGTCGAGGCGCGGAGCGGAGTCCGAGGCCGAGTCGGCAAGGGCCAGCAGATCGAGCGGGCCTTCGCCGAGCCCGACGAGGCGCAGCCCCGGCAGCGCCGCCGCGAGCGCCGCGGCGCGCTCGGCCTGGCCGGGCCCGTAGATCATCGTCTGCGCGCCGATCGCCTCGATCATCCGGCGATGCTCGTCGAGCGACAGCCGGCCGTTGAGCGGAGTGCGCACCAGCCCCGCCTTGGTGCAGCCGAAGTCGCACGGGATCGAGCAAAGCCCGTTGTCGATCAGCAGCGCGACCGGGCTGCCCCTGGCGAGGCCGAGGCCGGCGTGAAGCGCGTTGGCGATCCGGTTCGAGAGCAGCTCGACCTCGCGGAAGCTCAATGCCGAGTCGGCAAAGCGAATCGCGACACGGTCCCGATGATAAAGCGCACCGCGGCGAATAAGCTCGGTCGCCAGCATCGCTCCATTAGGCCATGCACCCTCGCTGCTGGCAAGCGCGCCGAGGCCGATCCGGAACGGATAAGTTTTTGCTTGCTCGCAGGCGCGCTTGGGCGTTTCTTCCCAAATTGAGAGCGATGGGGGAAAGCCATGAAGAATGTCATTTGGCGTGCTGCGCTTGCGACCACTGCCATCACCGTGCTGGCCGGCTGCTTCAGCCGCACCGAGACCGCCAACGAGACCGAGACGGCCGCCGCCGCGGCGCCGGTCACGCCCCTGCCGTCGCAATGCGACACGCCGACGACTCCGTTCTGCAGCTCGACCGTGCCGCTGCCGCCCAACTGGCAGGGCAACGTCTTCCAGCTCGCCCAGAATTATCCGCAGGCGCCGCCGACCGATACCAAGCCGTGGCTGCGCTACGATCCGCGCACCCAGCCGGACCAATATATCCGCGCGGTGCTCGCTTATTTCTACCAGGGCAATATCCGCCCGAGCGTCGAGGCCAGCTTCAATCCGGCGCTCAACCATGTCCGCGGCTGGTTCAACGCGCCGTGGCAGGATGCGGGCTTCAACGGCCGCGAGCCGATCCACGGCCTGACCCGCGAGCGGGTGACTCCTCCGGGCGAGCTCCACCGCTGCCAGACCCAGGCCTGGAACAATTATGCGGTCGGCTTCTACAACGGCGCCGGAGCGACGACGCTGGGGAAGATCTGGGCCAATCACGGCCAGCCGGATCCGACCCAGGCGATCATGCCGGAAGGCTCGGTCGGCGCGAAATTGCTGTTCACGACCGCCCCCGTCTCCCAGGCTCCCTACCTCGCCGGCTCGCCGACCTGGAACGCTTTGGTCTATCCGCCGAACTACAATCCGCCGCCGGGGCCGCCGCCGCCCGCGCCGCCGCGCACCGTCCAGCAGGTGCGCCTGCTGCAGATCGACATCGCGGTTAAGGACAATCGCGTCCCGACCGGCTGGGTGTTCGGGACCTTCGTTTATGGCGGCGGGCCGCAGGGCCCGCCCGACGCGCCCTGCCCGCCGGCGAGCAGCACCCCCGATCCGGTCGGCACGAACTGGAACGGAGTCCAGCCGATCGGGCTGATGTGGGGCAACGACCCGGGCTATTCGGGCACCGGGCCGCTCACCGAGACCTGGCTCAACCCGGCCGTCCACATGCCGCATGTCGGCTATCAGGGCCGGCTCAACGGCCCGGTCGACAATCCGGCCTCGTCGTGCATGTCGTGCCACTCGACCGCGCAATGGCCGGCCGCGGCGTCGATGATCCCGCCCGCCATCCCGCCCGCCACGGCGGCGCAGGTGGCGCCCTGGTTCCAGAACATCCCGTCGGGCACGCCGTTCACGCCGGGATCGACGCCGCTCGATTATTCGCTTCAGGTCCAGGTCGGCTTCCGCAACTTCACGACCCGCAACGCCCAGGCCAATCCGCGGATGCCGGCGGCGACCCGGGCCGCTCTCACCGCCGAGCTGCGCGACGCCACGCCGCCGCGCGACGGCGCGACGACCGACTAGCTTCCGCGCCCCGGGCGATGCGGCTAGGGTGACGCCGCGGGCTCGGGGGGAAGCGCGATGGCGTCTGAAGAACTGTGCGGCCTTGCGCTGGCGGAAGCTTCGGCGCTGATCGGGGCGGGCGAGCTGTCGCCGGTCGAGCTGACCGAGGCGATGCTGGCCAGGATCGAGCGGCTCGAGCCGCGGCTGCACGCCTTCGTCCGGGTCTGCGCGGACCGCGCGCTTGAAGATGCGCGGCGGGCCGAAGCCGAAGCGCCGCGGGGGCCGCTGCACGGCATCCCGATCGCGCTCAAGGACCTGATCGACACGAAGGGAATCGAGACCGCGGCCGGGACCAGGGTGCTCGCCGGCCGGGTGCCGCGGGCGGACGCGATCGTCGCGGCGCGGCTCGCCGCGGCGGGCAGCGTCCTCTTGGGCAAGCTGGCGATGACCGAAGGCGCCTTTGCCGAGCACCGGCCCGAGCGGCCCGAGCCGCGCAATCCGTGGAGCCCGCAGCACTGGACCGGGGTGTCGTCGAGCGGCGCCGGAGTCGCGGTCGCCGCTTCGCTCGCCTTCGGCGCGCTGGGCTCGGACACCGGCGGCTCGATCCGCTTCCCCGCCTCGGCCTGCGGCGTGACCGGGCTGAAGCCGAGCCGGGGCCGGGTCAGCCTCGCCGGCGTCTTTCCGCTGGCGCCGTCGCTCGACCATGTCGGGCCGATGGCGCGGAGCGCCGCCGACTGCGCCCTGCTGTTCGACGCGATCGCCGAGCGCGCCCCCGAGGCCGGCCCGGCACGCAGCGTCGGCGTCGACCGGGCGGCGCTGGCGAGCATCCATGCCGAGGTCGCCGCCGCCGCCGAGCAGGCGCTCGACACGTTCGCCGCGCTCGGCCTGGAAGTGCGCGAGGTCGCGCTGCCGCCGCTCGAACCGTTCGCCCAGGGCTGGGCGGTGACCGTCGGCGTCGAAGCGGCGCCCGTCCACCGCGAATGGTTCGACCGGGCGCCCGGCGATTACGGGCCGGCGATGCGGATGCTGATCGCGCTCGGCCGGGCGCCGCCCGAAGGCGCCTATGCGGCGCTCGAGGCGGCGCGGCGCGATTTCGCCGCGGCGATGGCGCAGCTGCACGAGACCGCCGACATGATCCTGCTCCCCGCTCTGCCGGTGCCGACGCCGACCCTGGCGACGCTCGCCCAGGGCGGCAACGACCCCGAGACGGTCGCCGCGATGCTGCACTTTACCGCGGCGTTCAACTATTCCGGCCAGCCGAGCCTGACCCTGCCGGCGGGCTTCGACGCGGAGGGCATGCCGATCGGCGTGCAGCTGATCGGGCCGCTCGGCGGCGACGCCCGCCTGCTCGCCGCCGGCATGGCCTTCCAGCAGGCGACCGACTGGCACCGGCAGCGGCCGCCATTGCCCTAGCCGAAGCCGAGCCAGAGCGCGGCGAGCAGCAGGCCGATATTGAGGTAGGCGGTCGCGGCGAAGCCGAACGCCCGGTAGAGCGGGTCGATCCGGTAGCCGATCCAGAAGGCGAGCCGGGCGACGACGAACACGATCGAAGCGGCGGCGATCACCGGCAGCCGGGCCGGCGACAGGCTGGGCGCGAGGGCGAGCGTGCCGGCGAGGAACAGCACATATTGCTGCAGCGTGTTGTCGGCGACGCGGCCATTGACGATCATCGCCTTGTCCTCGCGACCGAGGGTCGGATCGATCGCCGGGCCGAAGGCGCGCGCGTTGCCGATCGCGAGGATCATGGCGAAGAACGGCAGCGCCGCAACCGCCGCCCAGCGCAGCGCATAGCCGAGCCGGTCGCCGGCGCTGTCGATGCCGGACGGCGCCGGCAGCGCCCGGGTCGACAGCAGCCACATCGCCAGCGCCATCGCCGCGACGCCGCTCGCCGCGCCGGCGGCGACGATCTTCTGGTCCCGAGTCATCGGCCCCTCCCTGGCTGTGCCCCGGCATGATATGCCCGCGGCCATGGCACAGTCGAGCGCCGGCATCCTGATGTGGCGACGCCGGGCGGAGGTCGAGCTGCTGCTCGGCCATTTCGGCGGCCCCTTCTGGGCGAAGCGCGACGCCGGCGCCTGGGCGATCCCCAAGGGGCTGATCGAGCCCGGCGAGGAGGCCGAGGCCTGCGCCCGGCGCGAGTTCGCGGAGGAACGGGGGGTGACGCCGGAAGGGCCGCTGGTCCCGCTCGGCCGGATCCGCCAGCAAGGCGGCAAATGGGTCGAGGCGTTCGCGCTCGAGGGCGACCTCGACGCCGACGCCATCGTCAGCAACGCCTTCACCGCCGAATGGCCGCCGAAGAGCGGGCGCTTCCAGAGCTATCCGGAGATCGACCGCGCCGCCTGGTTCACGCTGGCCGAGGCACGAGAGAAGATCCTGCCGAGCCAGCGCGCGATCCTCGACCTGTTCGAGGCCCAGCTCTTCGGGTGAGGCGGTTTACGCCTTTTTCACCACGCCGCGCTAAGCCCCCGCCCTCATGCTGCGCGTCTACACCTGCATCGTCCACGAGCACGATTTCCGGCTGGTCATCCTCGCCGGGATCATCTGCTTCCTCGCCGCGATCACCGCTTTCTCGATCCTCGACCGCGCCCGCGCCGACGATCGCCGGCGCGCGGCCTGGCTGGCGCTTGCCGCCTTCGTCTCCGGCACCGGCATCTGGTCGACCCATTTCGTCGCCATGCTCGCCTATCAGCCCGATCTCCCGGTCGGCTATGATTTCGGCCTGACCCTGCTTTCGGTCGCGGCGGCGATCCTGATCACCGGCGCCGGCTGGTGGCTCGCCCTGCGCGGCCGGCGCTGGGCGCCGGTCGCCGGCGGCGCTCTGCTCGGCGGCGGCATCGGCACGATGCACTATATCGGCATGTCGGCGGTGAAGCTCGCCGGCTGGCTGGTCTGGGACCAGGCCTATGTCGTCGTCTCGGTGCTGATCGGAATCCTGCTCAGCGCCGCCGCGCTCGCCGAGCATCGCCGCAAGCCGGCACTGGTGCCGTGGCGGCCGGCCCTCCTCTTCACCCTCGCCATTTGCGGGCTCCATTTCACCGCGATGGCGGCGGCCGGCATCTATCCCGACCCGGGGCTCGAAGTGCCGGCCGAGGCGATCGGCAGCAGCACGCTGACCGTCGCAGTGGTGGCGATGGCGCTGATCATCCTCTCGATCAGCTTCGCGATGGTGCTGTTCGACCGCAAGCTCGCCCGCAACGCCGCCGAGGAGGCGCAGCGGATCAAGGCCTTCGCCGACGCCGCCATCGAAGGGCTGGTGGTGGTCGACGAGGATCGGGTCGTCGACGCCAATCGCAGCTTCCTCGCCCTTGCCGGCTATGACAGCCTCGAGGCGCTGCCCAAGGCGCTCGCCGAGCTTCTGCCCGATCTCGATACCTATACGCTGACCGCCGGCATCGACGGCGGCGTCAGCGAATGCCGGCTGATCGGCGCCGGCGAGCGCGAGTGCGACGTCGAGGTGCTGCTCCGGCCGCTCCACTGGCGCGGCGCCGAGCGCCGGGTGCTCGCGGTGCGCGACATTTCCGAGCGCAAGGAAGCGGCGGCGCGGATCGCCCACCTCGCCTATCACGACGCGCTGACCGGGCTGCCCAACCGGGCGGTGTTCGGCGATCATCTCGCCCGCAACGTCGAGCGCGCCGCCGCCGCCCAGGAGCCGATCGCGGTGCTCTGCGTCGACCTCGACGGCTTCAAGGCGGTCAACGACATTCACGGCCACCCGGCCGGCGACGAATTGCTGATCGAGGTCGCCCACCGGCTGCGCTCGGTGGTCCGCGGCGACGAGCTGGTCGCGCGCCTCGGCGGCGACGAGTTCGCCGTCGTCCAGCAGGGCGGCAGCCAGCCCGCCCATGCCGGGCTGCTGGCGGAGCGGATCATCGCCGCGCTCGCCGAGCCCTATGCCGTCGCCGGCCAGGGCGCGCGGGTCAGCGCCAGCATCGGCATCGCCGTCTTTCCGGCCGACGCCGAAACCCCGCTCGACCTCGTCCGCAACGCCGACATGGCGCTCTATCGCGCCAAGCGCGAGGGCCGCGGCCTCGCCCGCTTCTACGAGGCGGCGATGGACGAGGCGCTGCGCCAGCGCCGCCAGCTCGAGGCCGACCTCCGCCTCGCCCTCGCCAATGGCGACCTCAGGCTCCATTACCAGCCGCTCGCCGAGCTGGATTCGGGCTCGATCATCGGCTTCGAGGCGCTGCTCCGCTGGGACCATCCCGAATTGGGCCCGATCAGCCCGGAAATGTTCGTCCGCCTCGCCGAGGAGAGCGGCCTCATCGTCGCGCTCGGCGAATGGGTGCTTCGCGCCGCGTGCAGCGAGGCGGCGGGCTGGACGCCGGCGCTGAAGCTGTCGGTCAACCTCTCGCCGCTCCAGTTCATGCAGGACGATCTGGTCGGCGCGATCGAGGCGGTGCTCGGCGACACCGGGCTCGATCCGGCCCGGCTCGAGCTGGAGGTGACCGAAGGGCTGCTGATCAAGGACGCGACCGGCGCGCTTTCGATCCTCGAGCGGCTGAAGGCGCTGGGCGTCCAGATCTCGATGGACGATTTCGGCACCGGCTATTCCTCGCTCTCCTATTTCCGGATGTTCCCGTTCGACAAGGTCAAGATCGACCGCAGCTTCGTCGGCGACATGATCGCCAATCCGCAGGCGCGGGCGATCATCCGCTCGGTGATCGGCCTCGGCCACGGCCTCGGCGTGCCGGTGGTGGCCGAAGGGGTCGAGACCAGCGAGCAGCTGGAAGCGCTGCGCGCCGAGGGCTGCGACCAGGTCCAGGGTTATCTGATCAGCCGGCCCAACCCGATCGGCCATTTCGAAGGGGTGGTGATGGACCGCGGCGCCGCGAAACAAGCCAAGGTGGTGCCGATCCGCCGCCGCGCCTGAACGCGGAAGGTGACGGTTTCGAGAGATATCCTGACGAGTCGGACAGGTCCCATTCGTCGCTTTTTCTGTCACCTTCGGGCCGAAGGTGACGGGTTGACCGGTCGACTCCTGCCGCCCTGCCAGCCAGGTCCTGGGAACGCGATTCTCCCCGGCCTTCCCTGAAGCGTCGTTTTCATGCTGAGAAAGAGCCCGCGCGACTCGTGTCGCGAGCTGGGAACATAGCATGAACGCTCGCCGAGGAAAATGCCTGGTTGCGCTCGGTTGCTGGGCGCTGACTTGCGCGGCCGCGCCACCGGTTTCGTTCGTGCCGACAGAGCCTCGCTTCGCCGCGGCGGCCGCCGACTATCGGGCGATCTGGGATTCGGACGGCGCGCGGATTGCCGCCGTGCTGGAGGCGGCGACCGGGCTGACCTTTCCGCAGACCCCGCTCGAGATGATCGTCCACGAAGGCGCGCCGATGACCGCCTATGACGGCCGCACGATCCGCCTGCGCGCCGATTACTCGCCCGCCTACAAGCGCGCGACCCTGGTCCACGAGCTCGGCCACCGCCTCTCCTTCCTGCTGCCGCGCGACCCGGAGCTCGACGACCACCGCCTGCTCTACCTCTTCCTCTACGACGTCTGGACCGACCTCTACGGCCGCGATTTCGCCGGCCGCATGGTCGCGATCGAGCGCCGCATCCCCGGCCGCTACGATTACGACGCCGCCTGGACCTGGGCGCTGGCGATGACGAGGACGGAGCGGCAGGCGCGGTTGCTGGCACTCAGGGAGGTCCACCCGGCAGAATGAGAAGCCCGCTAGAGCAACGCGACGAAGCTACAGCATCGCGGATGCGGCATGGGCACGGAGATCCGTCGCCCCGAAATCCTTGCCCTTGAACAACAAGGGCACATCATATTTGGCAGCGACCGCATAGCTCATCGCATCGCCGAAATTAAGGCCCGCGAGGTGCCGCCCGCGTCCGAAGCGTTCATAGGCCATAAATGCAATCGCTTCGAGCTCCCCGTCAAACGCAACCAGAGTCGTGTCAGGATCGGCAACGACCTGCTCGAGCCACGTCGAGCGACCGCCAGTCAGGCGATGCAGGCACCACAATTTGGTTTCGAGCAGCGTCGGCCAGCCAAGGAGACGCGGCGCGGCGGAAATTGCGGCGACAAACGCATCAGCCTCATCCTCCCCCCGAATGATCGCAACGAGCGCGGAGCTGTCGACCGCGAAAGGGTCGCTCACGGCAGTCCCGTCGCGCCATCGTAGAGATGCTCAATCTCGAAACTTCCTTCGTTGAGGCGCTGACGATCCTGTCGCAGCGATCTGAGCCAATCCCGCCGGGGCGCGCGGGTCGAGGCTTTGGAAGATTCCGGCGCCTCCGCCACAAATGGGCTGCCGTACAACCAACCCTCTGCCAACTCTCCGGAAACGGGGTCGAGGTAGACAATGCGGCGCCACCTGCCGCTGCGGCCGGTCAGCGCGACCGTCTCCCCTTCTTTCAGCGCGTGCAACAGGGCGGCGTTCCGCGCCGGCGCGCTCCGGATTCGCGTCGCCCGGGAGAGGCGCATGCGCAGGCTGTCGTGCAAATGGGCGGCTTCAACGTCGTCCACCGCCGCCACGATACGGGCAACGCCCCGCTCGATGGCGTCGCCCCTTCGTTCGAGCTGGATCAGCCTGGCTCGGTCCTCCTCGGAGAGATCGGCCGGAAGGAACGAGCGATAGAAGCTGATGATCGTCATTACGGCGAGCAAGGCGCCGAGAATCGCTCGGGCGGAAACGCCTTCGCCAGTGAGCCTCTTCAGCGCGTCCGCCACCGCATCCAGATAGGAATTCAGCCCCTTGAGGATCTCCTCCGTCGAATCGCTCTCAGCCAGGCTGTCGAGCGTCCGTCGCATCGCCTCCTCGACGTCAGCATCGAGATCGGGCGGCTCCGGACCTTCGGCATCGGGGGTCAGGGACTTCGCCCACAGCGCTTCCTCGATCGCCGGCCGATTGCGCATCAGCAGGCGGTCGATCTCATTCAGGCGAGCCGCGAGCTGGGAATCGCGAATGACCCCGGCCAACAAGTCCGTCCGGGCTGCCAAGCGGCCGTTGGCGGCGGCAACCTGGTCGTAAAGGCTCTGGCCGACCGGCCGCGCCAGCGACCTAGCAACATCGATTTGCTGACTGACCCGGGAAAAACCGCTGACAAGCTCTCTTTGCAAGAGGCTGCCGTTCACCCAGTGTACGAAGCGATCTTGCGCTTCACGCATCGCCTGCAAATGGGGAGGCTCGCGCAGCGCCGCATGCGCGGAGCCGAGGCCATCGACGAGCGAGCGGAGCGACGCCCCCGTCGCGTCGCGCAAGAAGCGATCCCGATCTCTGATCTCACGCAGCAGCCGGTCGGTCGCGCTGCCTTCCAGCGCGCGCTTCAGAGGGTCGCTCGTGTCGTCAACGGGCATTTCCCAACATCTAGCCGAAAACGCTTCAGTTTTGAAGCGGATGGGCCGGGCGGGCGGAAAATATCAGAACGCCTCCGCCGGCAGCGCCATGATGCTGTCGGCGCCCGCCTCGATCTTGCGCCGCTCGGCATTGCTCTGCGGCATGATCCGGTCGGCGTAGAAGCGGGCCGTGGCGAGCTTGTTCCTGTGGAAGTCGGCGTTCTCGGCGCCGTTGGCGAGGGCGGCGGCGCTGGTCTTCGCCATGCGCAGCCACATCAGGCCGAGGCTGACGATGCCCATCAGGGTCATGTAGGGATAGGCCGCGGCGCCGGCATTGTTGGGGTTGGCGAGGCCGTTCTGCATCAGCCAGAGGGTCGCGGTCTGGAGGTCGCCGAGCGCGCGCTCGAGCGCGCCGGCCAGCGCGGCGGTGGCCTCGTCGCCCTTCGCGGCCGCCGCTTCCTCGCCGACCAGCTTGAAGAAGGCCTGGATGGCGCGGCCATTGTCCTTGCCGAGCTTGCGGCCGACCAGGTCCAGTGCCTGGATGCCGTTGGTGCCTTCGTAGATCTGGGCGATGCGGGCGTCGCGGACGAACTGCTCCATCCCCCATTCGCGGATATAGCCGTGGCCGCCATAGATCTGCTGGGCGTTGACCGCGGCCTCGAAGCCCTTGTCGGTGAGATGGCCCTTGATCACCGGGGTGAGGAGGCCGAGCAGATCCTCGGCCGCCGCGCGCTCCTCCTCGCTCTGCGAGCGGCGCGAGAGATCGACCTGGAGCGCGCCCCACAGGACGAGCGCGCGCGCCGCCTCGTTGAACGCCTTCGCCTCCATCAGCATGCGGCGGACGTCGGGATGGTGGATGATCGTGTCCGCCTTGGCGCCCTCCTCGCGCTCCTCGGCGCGGAGCGCGCGGCCCTGGCGGCGGTCCTTGGCGTAGGTGACGGCGTTCTGATAGGCGACCTCGCCCTGGGCGAGGCCCTGGACGCCGACGCCCAAGCGGGCCGCGTTCATCATGATGAACATCGCCGCGAGGCCCTTCTCCGGCTCGCCGATCAGCCAGCCGGTGGCGCCGTCATAGTTGAGCAGGCAGGTCGAATTGCCGTGGATGCCCATCTTCTCCTCGATCGAGCCGCAGGAGACGCCGTTGCGCGCGCCGAGGCTGCCGTCGGCGTTGACCAGGAATTTGGGGACGATGAAGAGGGAAATGCCTTTGACGGTGTCGGGCGCGCCGGTGATCTTGGCGAGGACGAGGTGGACGATGTTCTCGGCGAGGTCGTGCTCGCCCGAGGAGATGAAGATCTTGGTGCCGGTGATCCTGTAGCTGCCGTCGAGCTGGGGCTCGGCCCTGGTTTTCAGGAGGCCGAGATCGGTGCCGCAATGCGGCTCGGTGAGGTTCATCGTCCCGGTCCATTTGCCCGAGACCATGTTGGGCAGCCAGGTCCGCTTCTGCTCGTCCGAACCTTTCACCAGGATCGAGGCCATCGCCCCCTGGGTGAGGCCGTTATACATTTCGAACGCCTGGTTGGCGGAGAGCAGATATTCGCTGATCGCGGTCGAGATCACCATCGGCAGGCCTTGGCCGCCATATTCCTCCGGCGCCGACAAGGTCGTCCAGCCGCCGGCGACGAACTGGTCGTAGGCCTCCTTGAAGCCCTTCGGCGTGGTCACGCTGCCGTCGTCGTGGCGGGTGCAGCCTTCCTCGTCGCCGACCCGGTTGAGCGGCGCGAGCACCTCGGCGGCGAAGCGCCCGCCCTCGCTCAGGATCGCCTCGATGAGGTCCGGCGTCGCATTCTCGAAGCCGGGCAGGTTCGAGTAGCGCTCGATCCCCAGCACCTGCTCGAGCACGTAGCGCGTGTCGGCGACCGGGGCGGTGTAGGTCGGCATGTTTCGGTTCCTCGTTAGCTGCGAGCGTCATTGCGAGGAGCGCAGCGACGCGGCAATCCAGCACTGGATTGCTTCGCTGCGCTCGCAATGACGGGGTGAATCATCCTAGCGGGCGACGGCGAGGTCGGACGCCTCGACCATGGCGATGAAGCGTTCGAGCTCGTCGATGGTGGCGTCGATGTCGAGCTTCTGCTTGGCGAGCTGCTCGATCCGGGCGCGGCATTTTTCGAGGGTGACCCGGCGCTGGGCGGCGCGGCCGTCGCCGACGTCGTAGAGATCGATCATCTCGCGGATCTCGGAGAGCGAGAAGCCGACCCGCTTGCCGCGGAGGATCCAGGCGAGGCGGGCGCGGTCGCGCCACGAATAGATCCGCGCCAGGCCCTGGCGCAGCGGCGCGATCAGCCCCTCGTCCTCGTAGAAGCGAAGCGCCCGGGCGGTGACGCCGAACTCGTCGCACAGCTCGGTGATCGTGTAGGTGCGGACGTTGCGCGGCTTGCGATAGTCCGAATGGAGCGCGGTCTCGGGCATGGGCCGGCCCTACCTCCCCTTTACGTTAACGTCAAGTGGCGCCTCCCGCTCCTCGGGGAGGATAAGGGCAGACAAAGCCCGAGGGCATGCCTATATGCCCGCATGTTGCGCCGCCCGCCCCCGATTCTCTCCACAAATCCGTTCGATGGTCCCGATGGCGATCGGGACAAGCTGCGCGAGGAATGCGGCGTGTTCGGGCTGTGGGGCGCCGACAGCGCCGCGGCGATGGTGGCGCTCGGCCTGCACGCGCTGCAGCATCGCGGCCAGGAGGCGGCGGGCATCACCAGCTTCGACGGCGAGGGCTTCCACAGCCATCGCGGCATGGGCCATGTCGCCCGCGTGTTTCGCGAGGAAGCGCTGATGCGCGCGCTCGCCGGCCGCGCCGCGATCGGCCATGTCCGCTATTCGACCACCGGCGGGGCCGGGCTGCGCAACGTCCAGCCTCTGTTCGCCGAGCTCGCCAGCGGAGGCTTCGCGCTCGCCCATAACGGCAACATCTCGAACGCGATGCGGCTGCGCGGCGAATTGAACCGGCGCGGCTCGATCTTCCAGTCGACCTCGGACACCGAGGTCATCATCCACCTCGTCGCGACCTCCTCCTACCGCACCCTGCTCGACCGCTTCATCGACGCCCTGAAGCAGGTCGAGGGCGCTTACTCCCTGGTCTGCCTGACCGCCGAGGGGATGATCGCCTGCCGCGACCCGCTCGGCATCCGCCCGCTCGTGATGGGGCGCCTCGGCGAGGCCTATATCTTCGCCTCGGAGACGGTCGCGCTCGACATGGTCGGAGCGACCTATTTGCGCACCGTCGAGCCCGGCGAGCTGATCGAGGTCTCCGATTTGGGCGTCAAATCGCACCGCCCGTTCGCGCCGCAGCGGCCCAGGCCCTGCATCTTCGAGCATATCTATTTCTCGCGGCCGGACAGCGTCATCGACGGCCATTCGGTCTACAACGTGCGCAAGCGGATCGGCGCCGAGCTCGCCCGGGAGAGCGCGGTCGCGGCCGATTTCGTCGTGCCGGTGCCCGATTCGGGGGTGCCGGCGGCGCTCGGCTACGCCCAGGCGAGCGGCATCCCGTTCGAGCTCGGCATCATCCGCTCGCACTATGTCGGCCGCACCTTCATCCAGCCCGGCGACCAGGTCCGCCACCTCGGCGTCAAATTGAAGCACAATGCCAACAGCGCCCTGATCCACGGCAGGAGCATCGTCCTGGTCGACGATTCGATCGTCCGCGGCACCACCTCGCTGAAGATCGTCCAGATGCTGCGCGAAGCGGGCGCGCGCGAGGTCCATATGCGGATCGCCAGCCCGCCGACCCGCCACTCCTGCTTCTACGGCGTCGACACGCCCGAGCGCGCCAAATTGCTCGCCGCGCAGATGAACGTCGCCGAGATGAACCGCTATATCGGCGCCGACAGCCTCGCCTTCGTCTCGATCGACGGCCTCTACCGGGCGATCGGCGAGGAGGGGCGCGACGAGGCCGCGCCGCAGCAGTGCGACGCCTGCTTCACCGGCGATTATCCGACTGCGCTCACCGACCAGGCGGACCGCGACAAGAAGGACCAGCTGGTGCTCGCCGACGAGCGCGCGGCCTGATGCCGGACGTCGCGGGGCGATTGGCGCTGGTCACCGGCGCCGGGCGCGGCATCGGCGCGGCGATCGCCGAGGCGCTGGCGGCGGCAGGCGCCCATGTCGTCCTCACCGCGCGCACCGCCGCCGAGCTCGAAGCGGTCGAGGAGCGGATCCACGCCGCCGGCGGCTCGGCGACGATCGCCCCTTTGGACCTCACCGAGAAGGACAGCATCGCCAGATTGGCCGAGGCCGTGGCGGGGCGCTGGCAGGCGCTCGATATGCTCGTGCTCAACGCGGCGATGCTCGGCACGCTGACTCCGGTCGCCCAGATCGACGGCAAGGAGCTCAACCAGCTCTTCACCCTCAACCTGCTCGCCCAGCAGGCGCTGATCGCCGCGTTCGATCCGCTGCTGCGCAACAGCGAAGCGGGGCGGCTGATCGCGCTCACCTCGAGCGTCGGCCGCGCCCCGCGCGCTTATTGGGGCGCCTATGGCGCCTCCAAGGCGGCGCTGGAGACGCTGGTGACGGCCTATGGCGAGGAGGTGAAGAACCTCGCCCCCCTGAAGGTCGCGATCGTCGATCCCGGCGCGACCGCGACGGCGATGCGCGCCCGCGCCTATCCCGGCGAGGACCCGGCGACGCTCAAGCCCCCGGGCGCGGTAGCGGCGGCGGTGGTGGCGCTGCTCGCGGGGGATTTCGAGACGGGGTATCGGCTCGAGGTGCGGAACTGAGGGAAGGAAAGCCCTTCGACAGGCTCAGGGCGAACGGTCTGTGTCGTCGGCCGCGGACCCACCCACTCCCGTTCGGGCTGAGCCTGTCGAAGCCCTCTTCTTCTCTTCGGAATTCCGCGCCAGCGCGCTGATCAAGGTCCAATCGCCGCGGATCAGGGCAAGTTTCTTCGCCCGGCTCCAGCCCTTGATCTGCCGCTCGGCCTGCAGCGCCTCGTAGCGCGAGGGAAATTCGTCAGACCAGACCAGCGTTACCGGGAGACGGGTGGAAGTGTAGCCCGGGATCAATCCGGACTGATGCGCGCCGATCCTCGCGTCGAGATCGTCCGTGTGGCCGACGTAGAAGCTGCGGTCGGCGCAGTGGAGCATGTAGGTCCAGAACCCCATCGGCTGAGGAAAACAGAAGGAGAGGGCTTCGACAAGCTCAGCCCGAACGGTGTTTGGCTTAAAGCCAGCACCCTCTCCCACCGTTCGGGCTGAGCCTGTCGAAGCCCTCTTTTCTCCTGTCGCGCGTCACTCCTTGACCAGGGTCACCTGCGCGACGTCGATGCCGCCGCTGCGGAAGCCGCCTTCGCAATACATGAGATAGTAGCGCCAGAGCTTGTGGAAGGCCTCGTCGAAGCCCTCGGGCAAGCGGCCGGCGGCGACCGCCTCGTCGTAGCGGCGGCGCCAGCGCGCCAGCGTCTCGGCATAATCGCCGCCATAGCCGGCGCGGTCGCGCCAGGCGAGGCCGGCCGCCTCGGCGATCCGGCGGAAGCGCCCTTCCTCGATCAGGAGGCCGCCGGGGAAGATATAGGCCTGGATGAAATCGGCATTGGCGGCGTAGCGGTCGAACATCTCCTCGCGGATCGAGATCAGCTGCAGCGCCGCCTTGCCGCCGGGCTTGAGCACGCGGGCGATGCTGTGAAGGTAAGCGGGCCAATATTCCTGGCCGACCGCCTCGACCATCTCGACGCTGGCGACCGCGTCGAACGCGCCGCCGGCGTCGCGATAATCGGCGAGAGCGATGGTGGCGCGGCCGGCAAGGCCGGCGCCGGCGAGGCGGCCGTCGGCATAGGCCTTCTGCTCGGCCGAAAGGGTGAGGCCGGTGACGGCGACGCCGTAATCGCGGGCGGCGATCTCGGCGAGGCCGCCCCAGCCGCAGCCGATCTCGAGCAGCTGCTGGCCGGGCTCGAGCCCGAGCCGGTCGAGCAGGGTGCGGACCTTGCGCTCCTGCGCCGCCTCCAGCGACTCCCCGCCGGCGGCGAAGATCGCGCAGGAATAGGTCATGCTTGAATCGAGCCAGGCGGCGTAGAAATCGTTGCCGAGGTCGTAATGGTGGGCGATGTTGCGGCGGGCGCGGCGCTTGCCGTTGGCGCGGCGGACGTGGGCGAGCCGGTTGACCAGCCGCCACGGCCCCTTGGCCCGGCCGGTATCGCCGAGGCCGCCCGAATTGCGCATGAACAGCTCGAACAGGACGACCGGATCGGGGCTCGTCCATTCGCCCTGCGCCCAGGCCTTGTACCAGCCGATCGAGCCCGACGTCGCCAGCCTGACCAGCGCGCGCCAGCTCAGGATGTGGAGGGTCGCGGCCGGCCCGGCGCCGCGCCCGCCCAAAGTGCGGAACGAGCCGTCGGGCAGGGTCGCGTCGAGCCGGCCTTCGCCGATGCCGGCATCGATCCGGTCGAGCAGCTTGTGAAAGCCGCCGGCGAACAGCCGCGCGACGAGGCCGCCGCCCGTGGCGAGCCCCCGGTCCGCTGCGACCAGATGTTTCCCCCGTTGCAGCATTGCGGCGGCTAAAATGACCCTGCCGAGCGCCGGGCGCAAGCAAAGATGAATCCAAACGGCCTGGAGTCGTCATTGCGACCCCGGCGCTACGCGCCTCGCAATGACGGCCAGGCCTACGCGGTCACGCGCTAAATCTCGCGCGGCTCCTTGGCGACCTGCCAGGTCTGGCCCTTGGCGACGAGCGCCTGGAGATCGGCGGGCTTGCCCTTCGCGGCCGCCTCGTTCTGCTCGCGCACCGCGCTTTCGAAGGTCGGCCGCGGATCGTCGTAGATCACCCCGAGCGCCATCGGGAAGCTGCCGATCGGCATGTCGATCAGCATGTGGGCGACCGCCTTGTTGCTCGGATCGTGGACGATGACCTCGGCCGCCGCCCAGTCGCCGTCCGCGACATCGACCACCTTGAGGTTGAGGGCGGCGCGGTCGAGGGTCAGGCCCTTGCTGCCATTGTCGAACAGCATCGGCTCGCCGGGCTTCAGCCAGAGCTGCTTGCCGGCATTGTCGCGGGCGGTGAACGGCGCGAACACGTCGTCATTGTAGACGATGCAATTCTGGAAGATCTCGACGAAGGCGGCGCCCTTGTGGGTGTGGGCGGCTTTCAGGACGTCGGGCAAATTCTTGTGGACGTCGATCGCGCGGGCGACGAAGCGGCCGCCCGAGCCGAGCGCGAAGGCGCAGGGGCGGACCGGCCGGTCGACCGAGCCGAACGGGGTCGAGGGGCTGCGCGTGCCGACCCGAGAGGTCGGCGAATACTGGCCCTTGGTGAGGCCGTAAATCTCGTTGTTGAAGAGGAGGATCTGGCAATCGAGGTTGCGCCTGAGGATGTGCATCGTATGGTTGCCGCCGATCGACAGCGCGTCGCCGTCGCCGGTGATGATCCAGACGTCGAGCTCGGGATTGGCGAGCTTCACCCCCGTCGCCACCGCCGGCGCGCGGCCGTGGATGGTGTGGAAGCCGTAGGTCTCCATATAATAAGGGAAGCGCGACGAGCAGCCGATGCCCGAGACGAACACCGTCTTCGCCGGATCGACGCCGAGATCGGGCATCGTCCGCTGCACCGCCTTCAACACCGCATAATCGCCGCAGCCGGGGCACCAGCGCACCTCCTGGTCGGTGGCGAAATCCTTGGCGGTGAGCGGGACCATCTCGGTCATTGTTGCGTCCTCAACGGAGATAATAGATCAGGTAGAGCACCAAGATCAGCATGGCGATCAGGGCGATGAGGCTGGGCGGTTTCATCCTTCACCCCGTCATGCCAGCGCAGGCTGGCATCCAAGCGGAATGCGAGGCCCGGAGGCCGCATGGACCCCAGCCTTCGCTGGGGTGACGGGAGAAGAGGGTCATGCCAAAGCCTCCGCGATCGCCGTCTCGATCTCGGCGATCTTGAAGGGCTGGCCGGAGATTTTGTTCACCGGGCGGGCGTCGACCAGATATTGGTCGCGGAGCAGGGTCTTGAGCTGGCCCTTGTTCATTTCCGGTACGATGATCCGCTCGTAAGACCTTAGCAAGTCTCCGAGATTTTTCGGCAGCGGCCAGATGTGGCGGAGATGGATATGGCTGACGTCGAAGCCGCTTTTGCGGGCGCGGCGGACCGCCTGGTGGATCGGCCCGAAGGTCGAGCCCCAGCCGACCACCGCCAACTTGCCGCCTTCCTGGCCGAGGCAGACCTCCTGGTCCGGGAAGGAATCGGCGATCCCCATTATCTTCTCGGCGCGGATGTCGGTCATCGCCTGGTGGTTGGCGGGATCGTAATCGATATGGCCGGTGGCGACGTTCTTCTCGATGCCGCCGATCCGGTGCATCAGCCCCGCCGTGCCGGGCTTGATCCACACCCGCTTGAGCCTGCCGTCGCGCTTGTAGGGATTGACCGACTCCCCTTCCCCCGGCGCGGCGTCGTGGAATTCGACCGGGAAAGGCAGATATTCGGCCATGTCCGGCACCTTCCAGGGCTCGGCGGCATTGGCGATATAGCCGTCGGTGAGGAGGATCACCGGGGTCATGTACTGGACCGCGATCCGGCACGCCTCGATCGCGCAATCGAAGGCGTCGGCGGGCGAGCGCGCGGCGATCACCGGCATCGGCGAATCGGCGTTGCGGCCATAGACCGCCTGGTAGAGATCGGACTGCTCGGTCTTGGTCGGCAGCCCGGTCGAGGGGCCGCCGCGCTGGGAGTTGATGATGACGAGCGGCAGCTCGGTCATGATCGCCAGGCCCATCGCCTCGGTCTTGAGCGCGATGCCCGGCCCCGAGGAGGAGGTGACCCCGAGCGAGCCGGCGAAGCTCGCCCCGATCGCGGCGGAAATGGCGGCGATCTCGTCCTCGGCCTGGAAGGTGGTGACGCCATATTCCTTGAGCCGCGAGAGATGGTGGAGGATCGCGCTCGCCGGGGTGATCGGATAGCCGCCGAAGAACATCGGCAGGCCGGCCAGCTTGCACCCCGCGACCAGCCCCAGCGAGATCGCCTCGGCGCCGGTGACGGTGCGGTAGAGGCCGGGCTCGGCCGGCGCGGCGGCGATATGGTGCTGGGCGACCTGGCCGCCCATCTCGGCGGTCTCGCCATAGGCATGGCCGGCGTTCAGCGCGGCGATGTTCGCTTCGGCAAGCTCGCTCGCCTTGGCGAACTTGGCCTTCAGCCAGTCGACGATCGGGCCGCGGTCGCGGTCGAACATCCACAGCGCGAGGCCCAGCGTCCACATGTTCTTGCAGCGCAGCGCCTCCTTGTTGCCGAGGCCGAAGGGCTTCACCGCATCGAGGGTGAGCTGCGAGATGTTGAGGCGGATGACCTGCCATTTGGCGAGCTGGTCGTCGTCGAGCGGATTGCTCTCATAGCCGGCCTTGGCGAGGTTGCGGGCGCCGAACTCGCCCTCGTCGGCGATGATCAGGCCGCCGGGCTTGAGATCGTCGACATTGGTCTTCAGCGCCGCCGGGTTCATCGCGATCAGCACGTCGGGCGCATCGCCGGCGGTCTCGATCGCGGCCGAGCCGAAATTGATCTGGAAGGCGGAAACGCCGAAGGTCGTCCCCTGCGGCGCCCGGATCTCGGCGGGGAAGTCCGGGAAGGTGGCGAGGTCGTTGCCGGCGAGCGCGGTCGAAAGGGTGAACTGGCCGCCGGTCAATTGCATGCCGTCGCCGGAATCGCCGGCGAAGCGGACGACGACGGCTTCGAGCGGCGCGTCGGAGCCGGCCTCTTCGGGGGTGAGATAATGTCTGGCCGTGGCCAAGGCGCTGTCCTTACGTCTGGGGTCGCCTTCAAACCCTAGACCATTTTCAAGCTGCGTGGAAACCACGCAACGCTACAGATAGGGTCCGCGAATCGCTTCTTAAACAGGGGGCCCGATTGACCGAACCCTATGTGCGGCCCGACGTGCGCCAGTTCCTCGACTGGCTGAACACGCTGCCGGGGCCCAGGACCTACGAGGCCGGGCCGGTCGAGGCGCGGCGGATGATGGTCGCCTCGCGTTACGTGGTCGATGTGCCGACCGGCGAGCTGGCGGTGATCCGCGACCTTTCCTGCCCCGGCCCGGGCGGCGAGATCGGGCTCAGGCTGTTCGACGCGCGCGAGGAGCGCGGGCCCGGGCCGCTCTTCCTGTTCCTCCACGGCGGCGGCTTCGTCTTCGGCGACCTCGACACCCACGAGCCGTTCTGCGCCGAGATGGCGCGCGCGCTCGACCTGCCGGTGCTCGCCGTCGACTATCGCCTCGCGCCCGAAGACCCGTGGCCGGCGGGGGTCGAGGACGCGATCGCGGCGGCGCGCTGGGCGGCGGCGAGCCCGGACGCGCTCGGCCGCGAGGTGACCGGGCTGGTGGTTGCCGGCGACAGCGCCGGCGGCAATTTCGCGATCGTCGTCAGCCTGGCGCTGCGCGACGAGCCGGCGGCGGTGCCGGTGCTCGCGCAATGGCCGATCTATCCCGCCGCCGACCCCGGCAAGGGCTATCCGAGCAAGGACGATTTCGGCGAGGGCTATATGCTGACCCGGCTGAGCATGGACTGGTTCGAAGAGTGCTATTGCGCCGACGACAAGGATTGGCGCTATTCGCCGCTGGTCAAGAGCCAGGCGGGAATGCCGCCGACCCTGGTGGTCACCGCCAGCCTCGATCCGATCCGCGACCAGGGCCGCGCCTATGCCGCCGCCTGCATCGAGGCGGGGGTCGAGACGATCTACCGCGAGGCGCAAGGGACAGTGCACGGCTTCATCAACCTCAGGCGCGCCATCCCGTCGGCGGCGGACGACATCGCCGGCTGCGTACGGGCGCTGAAGCTGCTGCTCGCCGAGCCGCGGCGATGACCGAATACGGCTATCGCCCCGCGGTTGGCGTGATGCTGCTCAATCGCGCGGGCCGGGCGTTCGTCGGCCAGCGCCTCGATTCGACGCTCGAGGCCTGGCAGCTGCCGCAGGGCGGGCTCGATCCCGGCGAGACCCCCGAGCAGGGCGCGTATCGCGAGCTCGAGGAGGAGACCGGCATCCCGTCCCATCTGGTCGAGATCGTCGCTCGCTGCCCGACCGAGCTTTATTACGATTTGCCCGAGGATTTGATCGGCAAGGTCTGGAAGGAGCCGTGGCGCGGCCAGCGCCAGACCTGGTTCCTGGCGCGCTTCCTCGGCGCGGACGAGGACGTGAACATCGCCACCGCCGAGCCCGAATTCCGCGCCTGGAAATGGGCCGATCCGGCCGATCTGCCCGCGATGATCGTGCCGTTCAAGAAAGAGCTGTACCAGCAGTTGCTCGCGGCTTTCGCGGAGTGGCTTTAGCGCCCGCGCCGGGCTAGAGCGCTCGCCATGCAAGCCCTTTCGAGCACGGAATCAGCGGCGGTCGAGCGCTGCGCCGAGGCGCCGATGCTCGACCAGGTCACCGCCTGGGCCGCGGTCAACAGCGGCTCGCGCAACCTCGCCGGGCTGGAAACCATGGCCGGATTGCTCGCCGATGCCTTTGCGGCGCTCGGCAAGGTCGAGCTCAGGGACGCCGCGCCGGTCGAGGCGATGCGGGCGGACGGGACGCTGGCGCCGCTCGCGCATGGCCGCAACCTCCATCTGGCGGTCCGGCCCACAGCGCCGGTGCAGCTGCTCCTCACCGGCCATATGGACACGGTGTTCGCCGCCGATCACCCGTTCCAGAAGCTGTCCTGGCGCGAGGAAGGCGTGCTCGGCGGCCCCGGCGTCGCCGACATGAAAAGCGGCCTCGCGATCATGCTCGCCGCGCTGCGCGCGGTGGAGGGCGCCGGCGCCCCGGAGCTGGGCTACGAGGTGGTGATCAACAGCGACGAGGAGGTCGGCTCGCCCGGCTCGGCGGCGCTGATCGCCGCGGCCGCGCGGGGCAAAAGAGCGGCGCTGACCTACGAGCCCGCGGCGCTCCCCGACGGCACCCTGGCAGGAGCGCGGCCGGGCAGCGGCAATTTCTCGATTCTGGTCGGCGGCAGGAGCGCCCATGCCGGGCGCAATCCGGAGGAAGGCCGCAATGCCGTCGTCGCCGCCGCCGAGCTGGCGCTGCGGCTCGACAGGGAGAAAAGCGACGCGCTCAAGATCAACGTCGCCCGGATCGACGGCGGCGGACCCAATAACGTCGTTCCCGACAGAGCGGTGCTGCACCTCAACCTGCGCCCCGCCACGCCCGAAGGAGAGCGCGCCGCGCAGCGGCTGCTCGAGGAGACGATCGCCGCGGTGGCCGGCGCGCACGGCGTCGACATCCACGTCCATGGCGGCTTCGGGCGGCCGCCCAAGCCGCTCGACGCCAGGGCCAGGCAGCTGTTCGAGCTCGTCCGCCGCTGCGGCGCCGATCTCGGCCAGGAAATAGGCTGGCGCGACAGCGGCGGCGTCTGCGACGGCAACAACATCGCCGCCTGCGGGGTGCCGGTGGTCGACACGATGGGCGCCCGCGGCGGCGCCATCCATTCGGACCAGGAATATCTGATCGTCGGGAGCCTGGTCGAGCGGGCGCAATTGTCGGCGCTGACCATCCTGCGGCTCGCGCGGGGGGAGGATTTGTGAGCTTCAGGGTAAGGCCCGCGCGGGCCGGCGATTTCGGCGCGATCTACGACATGGCGACGCTGACCGGCGGCGGCTTCACCAACCTGCCCGCCGACAAGGGGACATTGGTGGGCAAGCTGAGCCGGTCCGAAGCGGCCTTCGCGAGCGAGGCGGGCGCGCCGGAGGGCGACCTCTTCCTGTTCGTGCTGGAAAATGCCGAAACCGGCGAGATTCGCGGCACCTGCCAGGTGTTCAGCCGGATCGGCATCGAGCAGCCTTTCTATTCCTACCGGATCAGCAAGCTCACCCAGACCTCGCCGGAGCTCGGCCGGACCTTCCACACCGAGATGCTGAACCTGTGCACCGACTTCAACGATTGCTCGGAAGTGGGCGGCCTGTTTCTTCATCCCGACGCCCGCGCGGGCGGACTCGGGCTTGGCGTCCTGCTCGCCCGCAGCCGCTATCTGTTCATCAGGCGGAACCGCGAGCGCTTCGCCGGCAAGGTCGTCGCCGAACTTCGCGGCGTGATCGACGACGATGGCGGCTCGCCCTTCTGGGACGCGATCGCCGGCCGCTTCTTCGGCATGGGCTTTCAGGAAGCGGACGCGTTCAACGGCGCCCACGGCACCCAGTTCATCGGCGACCTGATGCCGAAGACGCCGATCTACACCGCGATGCTGTCCGCGGCGGCGCTGGCGGTGTTGGGCAAGCCCCACCCGTCGGGCGCGGGGGCGATGCGGATGCTCGAGGCGGAAGGGTTCAGCGCCGAAGGTTATGTCGACATCTTCGACGGCGGCCCGACCATGTCGGCCGCGACCGACAAGATCCGCACCATTGCCGAGACGCGCGAGCTGGTCCTCGACGGGATTCACGACGGCCCCGGCGGCGAGCGGACGCTGCTCGCCGGCGGCGGCCTCGCCGATTTCGCCTCGGCCTACGGCCGGCTCGCCATCTCCCCGCAGGAGGGCGTCACGCTCGATGCCGGGAGCGCAGGCCTGCTCGGCCTGGCGGCGGGCGACTCGTTCCTGGCGGTGGGCCGCTGAGCGATGGCGCTGGTCGAGATCAACTTCGACGGCATCGTCGGGCCGAGCCACAATTATGCCGGCCTCTCCTTCGGCAACCTCGCGGCGATGGCCAGCGAGGGCCGCACCGCGCAGCCGCGCGCCGCCGCTCTCCAGGGCGTCGAGAAGATGCGCCGCAACCTCGGCCTCGGCCTCGCCCAGGGCCTGTTGCTGCCCCACCGAAGGCCCAATCGCGACTGGCTGGCGGCGCTCGGCACCTCGCTCGAAGAGGCTCCGGACAGCCTGCGCGCCGCCGCCTTCTCGGCCTCGGCGATGTGGGCGGCCAATGCCGCCACCGTCTCCCCCGCCCCGGACAGCGCCGACCGCCGCTGCCATCTCACCGTCGCCAATTTGCGGACCATGGCGCATCGCAGCCACGAATGGCCGGGCACTCTCGCCCAGCTCCAGCTCGCTTTCGCCGACTCGCGCCATTTCGCGGTCCACCCGCCCGTGCCCGCCACCTTCGGCGACGAGGGCGCCGCCAACCATATGCGGCTCGCCCCCCGCCACGACGCGCCCGGCGTCGAGATCTTCGTCTATGGCGAACGCGGCGGCGCCTTTCCCGCCCGCCAGCACGAAGAGGCCTCGCGGGCGGTCGCGCGGCTGCACGGGCTCGATCCGGAGCGCATTCTGTTCGTCCGCCAGTCCGAGGCGGCGATCGCGGCCGGCGCCTTCCACAACGACGTCGTCGCGGTCGCCAACGAACATGTCCTCGTCGCCCACGAGCAGGCGTTCGACGACAGGGAGCGATTCTACGCCGATCTGCGGCGGCTGCTCCCCGAGATCGAGATCATCGAGGTGCCGGCAAGCGTCGTCAGCCTCGCCGATGCGGTCAAATCCTACCTCTTTAACGCGCAGGTGGTGACCCTGCCGGAGCGGGGGATGGCGCTGATTCTGCCCGGGGAGGCCCGCGAAACGCCGGCAGCGTGGGCCTGGCTCGAGCAGGTGGCGGCCGGCAACGGCCCGATCCGGCGGCTCGAAACGGTCGACGTCCGCCAGTCGATGGCCAATGGCGGCGGCCCCGCCTGCCTCAGGCTGCGCGTCGTCGCCGATCCGGCCACGATCGATCCCCGCTTCCTGGCCGACGAAGCCAGGCTCGACCGGATCGCGCGATGCATAGATATGCACTGGCCTGAGGAAATATGCGCCGCCGACCTCGCCGATCGCGCCTTGTCGGGGCGGATCGAAAAGGCGCGGCAGGCGCTTCTCGAATTGCTTGGGCTGGAGGCCCTGATCTGATGGCGGACGACGCTGCGGACCCGGGCCAGGCGCTCGTCGAGCGCGGCCGGATCGCGCGCGGCGAAGGCCGGCTCGACGAGGCGGCGGCGCATTATCGTGCGGCCGCCGAGCTCGCGCGCCGGGACTCGGATTGGCGAAAGCTCGCCCATCGGCTGCGCCACCTCGGCGAGATCGAGCTCGAGGCGGGACGGGCCGATCGCGCGGCGCCCCCGCTCGAGGAGGCGCTGGCGCTGCGCCGGACCGATTCGGAGGTCTCCGCGCTCGAGCTGGCCAACACCCTCCGGCCGCTGGCGATGCTCAGGGAAGCGCTTGGCGAACGCGAGGCCGCCCGGCGCCTCTGGGCCGAAGCGCGGGCGCTTTATGCCGAGGCCGGCATCGCGGCCGGAGTCGCGGGCTGCGACCGGCGGTTGACCGGTTTGGCGTCCTAGGCGGCAGGAACCGGCCGTTCGGCCCGTCCGTTTTGGCGGCGAAGGAGAGAGACGATGCCCGCCAAATCAGCCGCCCAGCAGAAGGCCGCCGGCGCCGCCTTGTCGGCCAAGCGCGGCGACACCCCGAAGAGCAAGCTCCGCGGCGCCTCGAAGCAGATGGCCGAATCGATGACCGAGAAACAGCTCGAGGAGTTCGCCTCGACCAAGCGCAAGGGCAAGCCCGAGCACGTCGGCTAGGGTCAGGCGCCCTTGCTCACATTGAGGGCGACGGCGGCGCGGACGAGGGCCTTCAGCGCCTCCTCGTCGATCGTCTCGCCCTCGCTTATGTCGATCGCCCGGCGGGTATTGCCGTCGAGGCTGGAGTTGAACAGGCCGGCCGGGTCCGCCAGCGCCGCCCCCCTGGCGAAGGTCAGCTTCACCTTGTCGCGATAGGTCTCGCCGGTGCAGAGGATGCCGGCATGCTCCCAGACCGGCACGCCCGCCATCGCGTTGGACGGCTTGCGCCATTTCACTTGCTCGACGACGTCGGGGTCGGCCTCCCGGATCAGCTTGCGGACGCGGTCGAGCGTCTCGCCCCGCCAATCGCCCGCCTGCGGCCCGTTCGTCGTCATGCCCGCTCCCCCCGCTCAAGGGAAATGGCGCGCCCGGAAGGATTCGAACCTCCGACACCCAGATTCGTAGTCTGGTACTCTATCCAGCTGAGCTACGGGCGCGCGCGAGGCGCCGACATAGGGGTGATGGCTGGGACGCGCAACCCCCGGCCTGCACCGGCGGAGGCCGGTGTTGCCCGCGACGCTGGGCCGGCATAGGGAGAAGCCGATGAAGGCGTCTCCCCTGCTCCTCCTCCTCCTCCTCGCCGGCTTGCTCGCCGGCTGCGTCTCGCAGGGGCCGTTCCCGTCGCTGGCGCCGCGCCCGGCCGAGCGCGAGGACTGGAGCGAGGAGCCGGTGCGCGCTGTGCCGGCCGTCGCCGACGATCCGGCGCTCAGGGGGAGGCTCGCCGCCCTGCTCGACGAGGCGCGGGCGGGCCGGCGCGATTTCGACGCCGATCTCGCCGCCGCCGAGCGCGCTTCGGCCCGGGCCGGCGCGGAGGGCTCGGACAGCTGGATCGAGGCGCAGCAGGCGATTTCCCGGCTCGAGGCGGCGATGGCGAGGAGCGGCGAAGCGCTCGCCGCGCTCCACCAGCTCCGGCTCGATCGCGAAGCGCGGCCGGCCAGCGCCGCCGACCGCGCCGCGCTCGATTCGGCGATCGAGGAGGCCGAAGCGATCGCCGCGCGCGAGCGCGAGCGGATCGACCGCCTCAGCCGCTGAAAATAGGGACTGTCCCTTATTTAGGGGACTGTCCCCTATCTGGAGGCTAGCGGTCGAGGGCGGCGCGGTGGCGCCTGGCGAGGGCGACGTAGTGGGCGACGCCCATCGCCATGCCGGCGAGGTCGGCCTCGCTGAGGTCGCGGACATATTTGGCCGGCCGGCCGGCCCAGAGCTGGCCCGCGGGGATGCGCTTGCCGGGAGTCAGCATCGCCCCGGCGGCGAGCATCGCGTCGCCCTCGATCTCGCAGCCGTCCATGACGATCGCACCGAGGCCGACGAAGGCGCGGTCGTGAAGGATGCAGCCGTGAACCATCGCCATATGGCCGATCAGCACGTCGCTGCCGATCAGCGCCGGATAGCCGTCCGCCGGGCCGCCCGGGCGCGGCGGATCGACGTGGACGACGCTGCCGTCCTGGAGGTTGGTGCGGGCGCCGATCCGGATCCGGTTCATGTCGCCGCGCAGCACGCAATTGTACCAGATGCTCGCCTCGGGCCCGAGCTCGACGTCGCCGATCAGCCGGGCGCCGGGCGCGACGAAGGCGCTGGGATCGACGAGCGGCGCCTTGCCTTCGAAGGTCAGCAGGGTCATCGCACCAGCTCCCCCCGCCCGATCTCGTAGACGATCGTCGGGTTGAGCGTGGGGAAGCGGTCGTCGTCATAATCGAGCTCGGGCCGGCGGCGCATGCCGAGCCGCTCCATCAGGCCCCAGCTCGGTTCGTTGCCCTGGAAGGTGATCGCGACGACGCGCTCGGCGCCGAGCGTGTCGAAGGCGAAATCGAGCGAGGCGATCGCCGCCTCCTTGGCATAGCCCTGGCCCCAGGCGTCCTCGCGCAGCCGCCAGCCGACCTCGAGCATGCCCTCGATCGGGCTGCCCTCGCTGTCGGCGATCTTGAGGCCGCAAAAGCCGAGCAGGGCGCCGTCGGCCTTGCGCTCGACCGCCCAGAAGGTGAAGCCGCTTTCCTGCCAGCGCATGATCCGGTCGCGGAAGGCGGTGCGATGCTCGGCCGCCGATTTGACCCCGCCGAGCCAGCGCATCACCGCCGGCGTGTTGGTGTGGCGGATGAAAGGCTCGATATCGTCCTCGCGCCAGTTCCTGAGGATCAGCCGGGCGGTCTCGATCATTGCCCGGGCAGCATCGAGCGGAAGTTGATGATCGGCAGGATCGAAGCGTGGTCGTCGCTCCAGCCGGCAAAGCCCGGCCGCGGCTCGACCGGCAGCCAGTAGAAGGCGTCGTCGCCGGACAGCGCCCTGAGGCGCTCGATCGTCGCCGGATTGCGCGACAGGGCGATCCAGACCGAGACGGTGGCGTTCAATATCTCCTCATTCTCCTCGGGGACATATTCGCGCATCGCCGCGGTCCAGCCGTCGCGCGCGGCGAGATCGGCGACCACCGGCTTCAGATCGAGATAGCGGTTGGAGATGTGGAAGAGGACGATGCCGTTCGGCTGGACCGCATTGCCGTAGACGCGCAGCGCCTCGCGGGTGAGCAGGTGCATCGGCACCGCATCGGAGGAGAAGGCGTCGACGGCGAGGATGTCGATCGAACCGGCCGGCTGGCGCGACAGGCTGATCCGGGCGTCGCCGAGCACGATCCGGACCTGGGGGGCGCAGCGCGACAGGAAGGAGAAGCGGCGCCGGGCGACCTGGACCATCGCCGGATCGATCTCGAAGAAGGTCCAGGCCTGGTTCGGCCGCGCGTAGCAGGACAGCGTGCCGCTGCCGAGGCCGACGACGCCGATCCGCGGGCGCGCCCCGAACAGGGCCTCGGCATTGTCGAGGGCGAGGCCGACGCCCGAGCGGCGGGCGTAATAAGTGGTCGGAATGGTCTCCAGGCCCGGCACCAGATTCTGGATGCCGTGGAGGGTGGTGCCGTGGGTGAGCACCCGGGCGGTGTGGTCGTAGCGTTCGGACACTTCGTAAATGCCGAAATAGGAGCGGGTGCGGTCGCCGTCGACGAAGCTCGCCTTGAGGATCGTCCAGCCGCCGCCATGGGTGACGTAGCTCAGCATCAGGGCGGCGAGAGCGAGCGCGAACGGCAGCCGCCGGCCGAGGCAGGCGAGCGCGATCAGCGAGATCAGGATCGAGCCGGCGAGCAGGAAGGTCGGGGGAAAGCCCTTCGCCAGCGCGACATAGCAGGCCCAGGACAGGAGGAAGGCGACCGCCGGCAGGGTGAAGCTCAGCATCTTCGCCAGCGGCCTCGGCCACGGCAGCAGCGGAAATTGCGGCGCCAGCAGGGCCGCGGCGAGGATCAGGATGGGATGCTCATAGGCCCAATCGAACAGCAGCGGCGCGACGATCGCGCAAAACAGGCCGCCGAGCATGCCGCCCAGCGACATCGCAAGGTAGAAGCGGGTGAGGTGGCCGATCGCCGGCCGCAGCCGGTAGAGCTCCGAATGGAGCGCGACCGCGATCGCGAACAGCAGCAGCAGCCCGAGCGTCGCCGAGAACAGCGGATTGTTGGTGCCGCTGCTGAACGCCAGCCCGCCGGCGATCAGGATGACGAGCGGCGCGACGAGGGTGGCGAAGTTGGCCGGCCCCCGGCGCGCCGCGAAGGCGATCACGAAGCTCAGCAGATAGAGGCTCAGCGGCACCACCCAGAGCAGGGGAATGGCGACGATGTCGGTGGTGAGATGGGTGGTCGTCGACAGCATCAGCCCCGACGGCACCGCGGCGAGCGCGATCCAGTGAAGCAGCTGGCGAACGCTCGGCGCCGGGCTCTTTTCCTCGGGCAGCGATTCGACCGCCCGGCCCGGCACGGTGAGCGCGCAGGCGGCGACGAGCAGGACGAGCACCGCGTAGAGCAATGTCCACAGCCAGCTCTGCTGGGCAAGGGTCATCGTCGGCTCGACGATCAGCGGATAGGAGACGAGGCCGGCGAAGCTGCCGAGATTGGAGGCCGCGTAGAGCGTATAGGGCTCGCCGCGGCTGGTCTCGAGCGCGTACCAGCGCTGCATCAGCGGCGCCTGGCTGGAGACGATGAAGAAGAGCGGGCCGATCGAGGCGATCAGGAACCAGGGCACCCAGAAGGCGGGCTCGGCGTCGGGCCCGGGCGCGAAATCGATCAGCCCGATCGGCAGCCACAAGGCGGCGAGGCCGAGGATCACCAGATGGACGCCCACCTGGAAACGCGGCCTGAGATAGGAAATGCCGTGGGCGTAGGCGTAGCCGGCGAGCAGCAGCAGCTGGTAGACCAGCATCGCGCTGTTCCAGATCGACGGCGAGCCGCCGACCCGCGGCAGCGCCATCCGGGCGATCATCGGCTGGGTCAGGAACAAGAGGAACGAGCCGGTGATGATGGTGACGAGAAAGAGCGGCCGCGCGAAGCGCTCGTGCACCGGGCTCGCTGCGACGGCGTCACTGGACACTCTTACTTCTCCTCATCGGATTGCAGCGCTGCGGCGGTGCGGTCCAGCACGTCGATCGTCTCGTCGATATGCGCCAGGTGCGTGCGGAACGACAAGATCGCGCAGCGCAGCCAGGAAGCGCCGCCGATCCGGGTCCCGCTCAGGAAGATCCGCCCCTCTTCCTGCAGCCGGCGGAGGAGCAGGTCGTTGAAGGCGTCGACGTCGCCGCGCTCCGGCCGGAAGCGGAAGGCGACGACCGAAAGGTCGGGCGGCGCGCCCGCCTCCCAGCCCGGCATCTGCGCCAGCCTCAGCTGGAAATAGCGGGCGAGCTTGATCTTCTCCGACTGCGCCGCGCGGAACGCGGCAACGCCGGCGATCTGCAGCGGCAGCCACAGCCGGAGCGCGCGGAAATGGCGGGTCAGCTCGGGCGACAGATCGGCCGGCGACGGGCCGACCCCGGTCTCGCCGAGCGGGCGGATGTAATCGGCGCTGGCGCTGAACGCGTCGAGCAGCAGGCGGCCGTCGCGGGCGACGACGGCGCCGGTGCCGTAGGGCAAGAACAGGGTCTTGTGCGGATCGAGCGCCACCGTGTCCGCCCGCTCGATCCCGGCGAGCACGGCCTTGCCCTCCTCGCACAGCATGAACAGGCCGCCATAGGCGCCGTCGACGTGCAGCCAGGCGCCGTGGCGCGCGCACAGATCGGCGATCTCGGCGAGCGGATCGACGGCGCCGGTATCGACCGTCCCCGCCGAGGCCACCACCAGCCAGGGTCGGACGCCCTCGGCACGGTCGCGCTCCAGCGCCTCGGCCAGCGCGGCGGCGCTCATCCGGTGCGCCGCGTCGGTCGCGATCAGCCGGCGCGGCGCCGCGGCGCGGCCGGCGATGCGCAGCGCCTTGTCGATGCAGTGATGGGCGAAGCGGGTCAGGTAGACGGCGCCGCCGCCTGCCGCATCGCGCGCCTCGCGGGCGGCGACGATCGCGGTCAGATTGGCGAGGCTGCCGCCGCTGGTCAGGGTGCCGGCGGCGCCGTCGGGAAAGCCGATCACCCGCGCCAGCCAGGCGGCGGTCGCATTTTCCAGCCGCACCGCCCCGGGCGCGGCCGAGGCGAAGCCGGCATATTTGTTCGCGGCGGCGGCGAGGAAGTCGCCGAGCGCCGAATGGAACAGGCCGCCGCCCGGGATATAGCCCATGAACCGCGGCGAGGCGGTGGCGATGCCCGGCCGGTCGACGCAGCGGCCGAGATAGTCGAGCAGCTCGGCGGGATCGCGGCCGGCTTCGGCGAACTCGGGATCGGGCGGCGCCGAAGCCGCTTCGTCCCAGCCCCGGTTGGCCGGGCCCTCGGCGAGATCGGCGAAGAAAGCCTGGGCATGGCCGAAGGCGCGGTCCATCAGCCCGGCGCGCTCGGCCTCGTCGGGCTCGAGCGGCGCCGCCGCCGCGCGCAGCGCCTCGAGCTCGGCCCGGAGCGCCTCGATCATCGGCGCGCAAGCAGCCGCGCGGCATAAGCGGCGTGGTAGCTCAGCACCCCCGCGCAGCCGGCCCGCTTGAACGCCATCAGAGTCTCGAGGACGAGCGCGTCGCGATCGCCGGCGCCAGCCGCGGCGGCGGCCTCGATCATCGCATATTCCCCGGAGACTTGGTAAGCGAAAACAGGGACTTCGAACCTTTCCTTCACGCGCCTTATGATATCGAGATAGGGCAGGCCCGGCTTCACCATCACGGTGTCGGCGCCCTCGGCGAGATCGAGCGCGACCTCGCGCAGCGCCTCCTCGCCATTGGCGGGATCCATCTGGTAGCTCTTCTTGTCGCCCTTCAGCAGGCCGCGCGAGCCGACCGCGTCGCGGAACGGGCCGTAGAAGGCCGAGGCATATTTGGCGGCGTAAGCCATGATCTGGACGTTGACATGGCCCGCCTGCTCGAGCGCCGAGCGGATCGCGCCGACGCGGCCGTCCATCATGTCGGACGGGGCGATGATGTCGGCGCCCGCTTCGGCCTGGACCAGCGCCTGATCGGCGAGGATGGCGCTGGTGACGTCGTTGAGGACGTAGCCGGACGTATCGACGATGCCGTCGTGACCGTGCGCGGTATAGGGATCGAGGGCGACGTCGGTGAGCACGCCGAGCTCGGGCGCGGCCTGCTTCAGCGCCCTGACCGCGCGGCAGATGAGATTGTCCGGGTTGAGCGCCTCGCGCGCATCGTCGGTGCGCAAGGCAGGCGGCGTGTTGGGGAACAGAGCGAGGCAGGGAATGCCGAGGTCGCGCGCCTCCCGCGCCCGCTCGGCCAGCCGGTCGACCGACCAGCGCGACACGCCGGGCAGGGTCGCGATCGGCTCCTCGACCCCCTTCCCTTCGGTGACGAACAAAGGCCAGATCAGGTCGGCAGGGGTCAGCACCGTCTCGGCGACCAGCGCCCGGCTCCAGGCGGCAGCGCGGGTGCGGCGGAGGCGAAGCGCGGGATAGGAAGCGGCGGACATGTCGCGGCAGGGCTTAGCGCGCCCTACCCCGCCTGCAAAGCGGTGAAAAACCTGCTCCATTCTGGCTTGGCCGGATCGGGATTCCTTGAACGCCGCCCCATTCGATGGCACACTCGTTTCGCCAGTGGAATATTGGCCGGGGGGAAATCCCGCGACGTCCCAGTCCTTCGCTCAAAAAAAGAAAGGACAGATGATGAGAACAGCGAAACTGCGTGCCTATCTTACCGCGGCCCTGGTGGCGATCACGATGGGCGCGACTCCCGCCCGCGCCGTCCCGCCCAACCCGATCCTCTATCTGCTCGGGCACGAATATTACACCGTGAACGGGCAGAATTTCGTCCGCTACCGCTACGACGTGTTCAACAAGGATCAGTATCCGGCGGCGATGTTCGCGCCGGCGCCCGCACTGCCGCCGTGCGGATCGAACACCAATTCGTCGCGCTCGTGGGTCGATTTCTTCAACGCCCGGACCAACCAGCGCATCTACGGCTTCTGCGCGCTCGGCAGCCCGAACGATCTCGGCCAGATCTGGTTCGCCCTGCCCGAAGGCCAGATCCCGCCGAGCTACGTCTACATCAAGATCATCGACCGCCAGACCAACACCACCTACCAGTCCAACCTGGCGGACACGACGCTCTAGGCCATTATCCCTCTCCCCTGCGGGGAGAGGGTAGGGAGAGGGGGTCCGGCCTGGGCGATTACTCGCGAACTCAGAACCCCCTCACCCCAGCCCTCTCCCCGAAGGGGGAGAGGGAGCTTCGAGACGACGTCGTTGAATGTCGCTGCAGCCTCAGCCCGACGGGTTGAGCCGGCCGCCGGGCTCGGCATCGCCGATCGCTTCCTCGGCCGCCTCGGCCGGATCGACCGGGATCGCCATGCGCGCCTTGCGCCAGCCGCCGTGGAGGTAGAAGCCGAGCGCCATCGCCATGTTGGCGAACGAGCTGACCGGGAAGCTCAGCCAGAGCGCGTCGGCGCCGAGCCACGGATAGGCGCCGAGCGCGAAGCCGAGCCGCACCGGGAACAGGCCGATGGCAAGGATGATCAGCGGGCCGATGACGGCGCCGTTGGCGCGGACCGTGCCGAACACGACCATGGTGACCCCGAACAAGAGGAAGCTCCAGGTCGCGAGCAGCTGGATATGCCGGGCGATGGCGAGCGCCGGGCTGTCGCCGCCGAGGAACAGAGCGAGCGCCGGCCGGTCGGCGACCGCGAGCAGCACCACCAGGAGGCCGGTGATGAGCAGGTTGAAGAGGATTCCGGCGCGGGTGATCGCGCTCACCCGGTCCCAGCGATCGGCGCCGATATTCTGCGCCGCCATCGCGCTCGCCGCGGCGGAAAGCGCCATCGCCGGCATCTGCAGATAGGTCCACAATTGCATCGCGACGCCGAACGCGGCGGTGGTCTCGACGCCCTCGCGGTTGACCAGCCCGATCGTCGCCAGCGCCGAGGCGGAGACGACGATCATCTGCAGCCCCATCGGCAGGCCCTTGGTGACGATGGTGCGCAGGATCGCGGGATCGGGCTTCAGCCAGGCGAGCTCGGCGCCGCGCAGCCTGAGCGGCAGATCGCGCCGGTAGATGTAGAAGATCAGGCCGATGAGCGCGCCGTAATTGGCGATCACGGTCGCCGTCGCCGAGCCGGCGATGCCGAGCGCGGGGGCCGGGCCGAGACCGAGGATGAAGACCGGGTTGAGGCCGGCATCGAGGATCACCGCGACGATCATCACCCACAGCGGCGTCATCGCATCGCCCGACCCGCGCAGCCCCATCATCAGCACGATCATGATCAGGATCGCCGGCATGGCGAGGAAGATGACGCGCAGATAGGCGAGCGCCAGCGGGATCGCCGGCTCGGGCATGGCGAGCAGGCGCAGCAGCTGCGGCGCGAAGATCCAGCCGAGCAGGCCGATCGCCGCGGCGACCGGGAGGAAGCCGCCGATCGCGGTGCCGAGGACGCGGCGGGCACCGGCGAGGTCGCGGCGGCCGAACGCCTGGCCGATCATCACCGTCGCCGCCATGCCGAAGCCGAACACGAACGCCATCAGGAGGAACATGACGAGATTGGCGTTGGAGGTGGCGGCGAGCGCCTCCTCGCCGAGGAAGCGGCCGACCCAGATCGCGTTGACCGAGCCGTTCAGCGACTGGATGATCGAGGAAACGAGCGTCGGGATGGCGAAGGCGAGCAGGGTCTTGCCGATCGGGCCCTGGGTGAGGTCGCGCTGGCCGGGATGCGCCGGCTTGCCCTCTTTTGCTTCGACCACCGTTGCCTCCGTCACCCCAGCGAAGGCTGGAGTCCATTCTGAATCAGCATGGATGCCAGCCTTCGCTGGCATGACGGAGAAAGGGGATCAACCCAGCCTTTTCAGCGCCGCCCGGTATTTTTCGGCGTCCGATGCCTTCTCGGCATGATCGGCGCGCGCCTTTTCCACCGCCTCCGGCTTGGCCCGCTCGACGAAGGCGGGATTGGCGAGCCGGGCGGCAAGCGAATCGCGCTCCTTCTCCGCGGCCTCGGCGGCCTTGGCGAGACGCGCTTGCTCGGCGGCGATGTCGATGACGCCTTCGAGCGGGAGCATGAAGGTATGAGGTCCGACCACGAGCTGCATTCCAGCCGAGCTAATTGAAACGCCCGACTCCGTTCGGTCGAATTTCTCTCCACTTCGAAGATCGAACTGCACGCCGGATTGGAAAAAGGTGATGATGTCCAATCGCGCCAGCCGTGCCAACGCCGCCCGGTTCCGAGAGATTCGACCGAGTATTTCGACATCCGGTTCAACTGCGTGAATGCCGACTCTGCTCACGGCTTCCTTGAGGACCCAGAGATTCGTTCGCGCGGCTGGTGGGACGTTTACCTCCGCTTTTGCAGCACGGACGCCGGCAATCAGATCAATCAGCCATTCGATCTCGTCCTGTGCTTCGGGATCGAGCGCGCGCGCGTCCGGCATCGGCCATTTGGCGAGGATCAGCGGGTAAGGCCGCTCGCCGATCGCGCTCCACAATTCCTCGGTGACGAACGGCATGAACGGGTGCAGCATGACCAGGATCTGGTCGAGCACCCAGCCGGCGACTTCGCGGGTCTCCGCCGCCCCGCTCCGTTCGGCCTGAGCCTGTCGAAGGCCTTCTTCTTTCTCTTCGGTCCCGGAAGTTGAGGAGAGGGCTTCGACAGGCTCAGCCCGAACGGTTTCCTGGGGACCAAGGACCGGCTTGATCAGCTCCAGATACCAGTCGCAGAAGGTCGCCCAGACGAACTGGTAGATGGTGTTGGCGCTTTCGTCGTAGCGCAGCTCGGCGAGCGCGAGATCGAGCGCCTGGACGGTCTTGACCGTCTCGCCGACGATCCAGCGATTGACCGGCAGGCTCGCCGCGGGCGGCTCGATCGTCCTCGACGCGCCGATGCCGCTCCCCTGGCAGAAGCGGGCGGCGTTCCACAGCTTGGTGGCGAAGTTGCGATAGCCTTCGACGCGCTTCTCATCCAATTTGATGTCGCGGCCCTGGCTTTCCATCGCGGCGAGGGTGAAGCGCAGCGCATCGGCGCCGTAGCGGTCCACCAGGCCGAGCGGATCGACGGTGTTGCCCTTCGACTTGGACATCTTGCGGCCCTGGGCGTCGCGGACCAGGCCGTGCAGGTAGAGCGTCTTCCACGGCTTCTCGCCCATGAACTGGAAGCCCTGCATCGCCATCCGGGCGTCCCAGAAGAAGATGATGTCGAAGCCGGAGATGAGGACGTCGTTGGGATAATGGCGCTTCAGCGCCTCGGTCTCCTCCGGCCAGCCCAGGGTCGCGAACGGCCACAGCGCCGAGGAGAACCAGGTGTCGAGCACGTCGGGATCGCGGGTGAGCGCCACGCCCGCGCCCGCCTGCGCCTGCGCCTCATCCTCGCTCTCGGCGACGTAGACTCTGCCCGCCTCGTCATACCAGGCCGGGATCCGGTGGCCCCACCAGAGCTGGCGCGAGACGCACCAGGGCTGGATGTTGTCGAGCCAGTTGAACCAGGTCTTCTTCCAGGTCTCGGGGACGACGCGGATGTCGCCGGTGCGCACGGCCTCGATCGCCGGCTTCGCCAGCGTCGCCGCATCGACATACCATTGGTCGGTGAGCCAGGGCTCGATGACGACGCCCGAGCGGTCGCCGAACGGGGTCGCGACGACCCGGTCCTCGACCTTTTCCAGGCAGCCCTCCGCTTCGATCAGCGCGACCACGCGAGTCCGCGCCTCGAAACGGTCGAGGCCGATCAGCTCTGCCGGGATCAGGCCGTCGGCGGTCTGGACCACCCGCGCCTGGCCGTCGAGCATGTTGAGCATCCCGGCCGGCTTGAAGCCGGCGCGCTTGCCGACCTCGAAATCGTTAAAATCGTGGCCGGGCGTGATCTTGACCGCGCCCGAGCCCAGCTCGGGATCGGCATGCTCGTCGGCGATGATCGGGATCAGGCGGCCGGTGATCGGTTGCCTGACGCTCTTGCCGAGCCAGGGCCGGTAGCGGTCGTCGCCGGGGTGGACGGCGACCGCCATGTCGGCGAGCATCGTCTCGGGCCGGGTGGTGGCGACCGAGATCGCGCCCGATCCGTCGGCGAGCGGATAGCGGAAATGCCAGAACTTGCTCTGGACGTCGGTGGTCTCGACCTCGAGGTCGGAAATCGCGGTCTGGAACCTGGGATCCCAGTTGACCAGGCGCTTGTCGCGGTAGAGCAATTTGCGGTCGTAGAGGTCGACGAAGACCTTGAGCACGGCCTTCGAGAAGCCCTCGTCCATGGTGAAGCGCTCGTTCGCCCAGTCGCACGAGGCGCCGAGGCGGCGGAGCTGGCGGGTGATCGCGCCGCCGCTCTCCGCCTTCCACTCCCAGACCATGGCGACGAATTCGTCGCGGCTGAAATCGGTGCGCTTCTGCTGGCGCTCGGCGAGCTGGCGCTCGACCACCATTTGCGTCGCGATGCCGGCATGGTCCATGCCCGCGACCCAGAGCGCGTCCTTGCCCTGGAGGCGGGCGTGCCGGGTCAATATGTCCTGCAGGGTGATGTCGAGCGCGTGGCCGATATGCAGGCTGCCGGTGACGTTGGGCGGCGGCATCACGATCGTCCACGGCTCGGCCTCCGGCCGGTCCGGGCGGAACAGCCCCTCGCCTTCCCAGCGCGCATACCAGCGCGCCTCGATCTCGGCCGGGTCGAAGGTCTTGGGCAGCTCGGTCATCGGGAGCCGCCCTTAAAGGGGTCGCGCAACGGAATCCAACCGTTCACTTACGATGGACATCTATAAACTGGATTCCTGCATCATCGAGAACGGCTTGAAGGTCCTTCGGTAAGGGGCTGAATCGCAGCATCGTGGCGAGAACCTTTCCCGCCAGGAATTCCGGTTCTCCCGTGGAGTTGTCATAGATGTAGCAGGCATCGGCTCTCTGGAGGAACCAAGCCAATTCCACGAACGATCGCTCCCGGCGGGCCACGATCTTATCGTGGGGCACGTCGTGACCGCCCTCGGAAACCCGAATCCGAACCCGCTCGGCTTGAAGCTCGGCGGACTTCAGGACGATGTAGATAATCCTGACTTCGAACCCTCTCTGCTGGGCGCTGTCGACCAAGGCCCGATATTTCGGCGAGGAAAGAACCGTTTCCACGCCAATCGTCTGATAGACCTCGACCGAATCGTACAACCAGCGTTCGATGCGTTGGACTGCCATCAAATTCGCATCTTCGATCGCCGCGCCTTCTTGCTGAGCAATCCGTTCCGTCAGCAGGTCCGGATTGATGATCCAGACGGAGCCTCCCCATCCTTCAATGTCAGTGCGATTGTAGAATGAGCTTTTCCCGGAGCCGTTGGGCCCGGCAACGATCCAGAGGACGGGGCGCTCAGGATTGCGCGGCGTCGGGCGCATGCTGAGGTTTGCGTCGGCGGCCTTCGCGGATGCCACGCACGTTCGAGCGGAAGGCAGCGAGCAAATCCTCGCCAAGTGTCTTGCTATCTGCCTTCACCACCTTAAGCCGGACGATCTTTCCGTCTGGCGCGCGTACCGTCTTGGTCGGCAAATCACTCGGACGGACTTTGCGTCGGCTCATGTCTCTCGCTCCTCGATTCAAGATAGGTACGAAAGATCGAATAGGAAAGCGCTAAGGCTGCGCTGGCTCTTGCCCACCCCTTCTCAGCCAGCGGTCGAGCCAGGCATGGACCTCGCGATACCATTGGATCGAGTTGTTGGGCTTCAGGATCCAGTGATTCTCGTCGGGGAAGACGATGAGGCGCGAGGGGATGTTGAGGCGCTGGAGCGCGTTGAACACGCCCAGCGACTGGCTGTAGGGGATCCGGAAATCGCGCTCGCCGTGGATCACCAGCATCGGCGTGCGCCAGTTCTGGACGAAATTGACCGGGTTGTTGCGCTCGTAATTGGCGGCCGCCTGCGGGTTGTAATAGGGCCCGCCGAACTCCCATTCGTTGAACCACAATTCCTCGGTCTCATAGGCCATCGCGCGCTGGTCGAAAACGCCCGAATGGCTGACCAGGCACTTGAACCCGTCGGGCCAGTTGCCGGCGATCCAATCGACCATGAAGCCGCCATAGGAGCCGCCCAGCGCGCAGGCGTTGGCGGTGTCGAGCTGGCTATCGATGCGGCCGGCGGCGGCAAGGCCGAGGCGCAGGTCCTCGAGCGGGGCGCCGCCCCAATCGCGGTTGATCGCGTCGGTGAAGGCCTGGCCATAGCCGGTCGAGCCGTGGAAATCGACGGTGACCGCGCCGTAGCCGGGCGCGGCGAACACCCAGGGGTTCCAGCGATAGGACCAGGCATTGGCGAACGAGCCCTGCGGCCCGCCATGGATGAGCAGCAGCGTCGGCAGCGGCCCGGCCGCGCCCGCCGGCTTGACGATCTGCCCCCAGACGGTGTCGCCGTGCGCGCCCGGAAAGCTGAACCGCCGGACCGTCACTGGATCGAGCCCGGCGAGCCGGTCGGCGTTGACCGCGGTCAGCGGCGCCGCCGCGCCGGTGCGATCGAGCCGCCAGAGATCGTCGGGCGCCTGCAGCGTGTTCAAGGTGAACAGCACGCCGCCGTCGCGGACGGGGACGACGTTGCCGGCGGTGCCGGCCCGGGTCAGCCGGGTCACCCGGCCGGTGCGGACGTCGACCCGGAAGACCGGCGTGTCGAGCGTGTCGCCGGCGGTGACGATGAGCGAGCGGCCGTCGCTCGCCCAGGCGATCGAGCCCACCGACCGGTCCCAGCCGTTGGCGAGCGCGCGCGTCCGGCCGCTGCGCAGGTCGCGGAGCTGGATGACCTGGCGGTCCGCCTCGTAGGTGGCGCGCGCCATCGCGGTGTAGGCGAGCCAGCGGCCGTCCGGCGAGACGGCGGGGCCGGTGTCCATGCCTTCATTCGCCGCGGTGAGGTTGGCCGGCGCGGCGCTGCCGTCGGCGGGGACGGAAAAAATGTCCATGTTGGTCGAATTGGGCTCGTGCCGGCCCGCCTCGCGGAGGGTGAAATAGAGGGTGCGCCCGTCCGGGCTCCAGGCGAGCTCCTCGGCGCCGCCGAACGGCTTGGAGGGCGAATCGCCGATGAGGTTCGGCGAGACCGCGGTGCCGCCGCCCTGCGGCCGGCCGCCGGCCAGCGCGAAGGTGAAGATGCGCGAGCGGCTGCCCGGCGTGCTCCACGTGTCCCAGTGGCGGACGAAGGTCTCGTCATAGACCCGGCCGCTGCCCCGGCCCGACGCCGCCGCCGGCAAATTGGCGCAATTGATGTCGGCGCAGGCCATGTCGCGATCGGCCCAGATCGCGATCCGGTCGCCCGACGGCGCCAGCAGGAAGCCGCCGACATCGGTGGCAAAGTCGGTGACCCGCTCGGGCGTGCCGCCGGGCAGCGCCACCCGCCAGAGCTGGTCGCTGCCCGAAGCGTCGCTGATGAAATAGATCGCCCGGCCGTCGGCGGAGAAATGGGGATCGTGCTCGTTATGATCGGCATCGGAGGCGATCCGCACCGGCTCGGCGCCGGCGCCGCGCAGGTCGAGCAGGAACAGGTCGTTGCGGCGGCGATTGGCGGCGAGATCGGTCTCGCTGAGCTGGTAGACCGCCCAATTGCCGTCGGGCGACACGCCTGGCGAAGCGAGCCGGCGCATGGTGGCGAGATCGGTGGCGGTGATCGGGCGGGCCAGGGCGGCCGGCGCCGGCGCGAAAGCGAGCAGGCCAAGGCTCGCGAGCAGCAGCTTGTTCATGGCGCGGCGCCCTAGCACCGCTACGGCCGCGAAACTAGAGGTCGCGCCCCGTTATCCGGGCGATCTCGCGGGTGACGAGATCCTCGACGATCTCGGGGAGATGCTGGTCGAGCCACTCCTTGAGCACCGGCCGCAGCATGTCGCGGACCACGGCCTCCAGGGCGCCGTTCTCGGCCGGCGCGTCGCTGCGCTGGCGAAGCGCGGAAAGGCTGGCGAGCCGCTGGCGGCTGGCGGTCGCGGCGTCTTCGGAGAGCAAACCCGACGAATCGGACACCGGGTCGTCGAGCTCGAGCACGTCTTCCTCGGGGGCGGGTTCGGGCCGCGCGATCCGGCGCGACGGGCGCGCGGCCGTGGTCGCCGCGCGCGTATCCTCGGCGATCACGCGTTTGATGGAGGCGAGAATTTCCTCCATCGACGGGTCCTGTTGAACGTCCCCCATAATCAGGGTCCAAACCCATGGCTGGAGGTGGCCGTGATCGGCCGGAGAAGCCGGCTGGCAAGGAGGGCGGTGAAGACCGGGCCGGGCAGCCCGGTCGAGCCGGCCGACGTAGCCAGCCGGCTTCTCCGGCCGACCGCGAAGCGGCGGGCTGTCCTTCGCCGCCCGGCGGCGTCGTCGCGTCGGTCACGATGAATCTTCATCGCTCCCTCCTTACTCCTTGCCGGACAACAAATGCCAACCCGTCACGACCGCCTCCAGCCATGGGTTTGAACCCTAAGCGCTTATCGCTTATTGGCGCGGCGCTGTCACGGGGGGTTCTGTCACCGGGCTGTTCGAGCCCGGCGGCGCGGTGCGGGTCGAGACCGGATGGATCGAGGGGCCGTCGTCCCAGTCCGACCAGCTGTGCGCATAGCGATTGTAGTTGATCGTCGGATCGTAGAGCGGGCCGCTGTCGAGATTGAGATCCTCGGCCTCGGCCATGCCCATCGAGTTCAGGAGCTGGAAGCCGGCGACATAGGCGTCGCGGCGGGCGGTGACGAGCAGCACCTGGCTGTTGAGCAGCTCCTGCTCGGCATTGAGCACGTCGAGGATGTTGCGGGTGCCGACGGTCTGCTCGGCGCGGGTGCCTTCGAGCGCGAGCTGGTTGGCGGCGACCGCGATCGTGTTCGATTCGATCGCCTCGTTCGCCGCCTGATAGGCGGCAAAGGCGGCGCGGACGTTGGAGATGACGAGCCGCTCGACCCCGACCGTCTGCTCGAGCAGCTGGCCGCGCAGCGCCTGCGCCTGGCGGACCCGGGCGGCGCCAGCGCCGCCCTGGTAGAGCGGCATGGTCAGCGACAGGCCGACGCTGGTCGCGGTGGTGCTGTTCGGCAGGCTGCCGTCGGGCAGGCCCGCCGCCTCGTCGGCGCGGCCGAGCGAGTTGACGTAGCGGGTCGAGCTTCCGGCCGAGATCGTCGGCAGGCGCTGGCCGCGGGCGACGGCGACGTCGAAGCCGGCGGCCCGGGCGCGGGCGGCGATCGCGGCGAGATCGGCATTGTTGCCGAGCGCGACGTCTTCGGCCTGGTCGGGATTGGCGGGCAAGGGCGGCAGCGCCGGCGGCGGCGCGAGGTCGGTCGGCCAGTCGCCGATCACCCGCCGGTAATTCTCCTCGCTCGCCTGCAGCCGCCCCTCGGCGGTGGCCAGCGCGCTGCGCGCGAGCGCCAGCCGGGCATCGGACTGGGCAACGTCGGTGCGGGTGAGGTCGCCGACCTCGAAGCGGTCGCGGGTGGCCTGCAAATTGGTGCCGAGAACGCGGACCTGGTTGCGGTTGAGCTGGACGATCGAGCGGTCGCGGATGACGTCCATGTAAGCGGCGACCGCTTCGGTGAAGATATCGCCCTCGGTCGCGCGCAGGTCGGCGCGGCCGGCCTCGACCCTGGTGTCGGCGGCGCGGACGCCGTTGCGGACCCGGCCGCCGGAGAAGAGCGGCACGCTGATGCTGCCGCCGAGGCTGAGGACGCGGCCGTTGGCGGCCTGGAAATTGTGGGTCACCACATCCTGGTCGAAATCGGCGGTGGCGTTGACCGTCGGCCGGCCGCCGGCGCGGGCGAGCGCCGCGCCCTCGTCGGTGGCGCGCAGCGACTGGCGCTGCGCCATCAGCGTCGGATTGCTGTGGTAGGTCCTGACCAGAGCCTCGCGCAGCGACTGGGTCGGCCCCGGCGCCACGGCCGGGGGCGGCGGCGCGACCGCCGTCTGGGTCTGGCCGAAGGCGGCCCCGCTCAACGCGACCGTCGCGACCGCTGCCAGCATGCGTCCCCGCATCAAATCACTCCGTTCCTCAAAAACTGAAAATGCGGGGCCTTGCGAACCCCGGCAAAAACGCCGTCGCGGCGTCGGCGAAGACGGTGGTGCCGAACGCCCCGGCCGCCACCCGGCCGATCGCCAGCCGGCTGATGCCCTGATCGAGCAGCGCCAGCGCGATCGCGCCGCCGTCGGCGACCTGATCGACGATGACCGGCGGCACCGTCTCCACGGCGCCGTCGATCAGGATGAAATCGTAGGGGCCGCCTTTGGCATAGCCCCGGGCGAACGGCCCCTTGACCAGCTCGACGCCGCCGTCCTTCAGCGCCTTCCGGGCGAAGGCGAAGAGCTCGTCATCCTCCTCGAGCGCGACCACCGAGGCGACGAGGCGGACGAGCACCGCGGCCGAATAGCCGGTGGCCGCGCCGATCACCAGCGCCCGCTCGCTGCCGTCGAGCCGCGCCTCGCTGAGCAGCCGGCCGAGCGCCATCGGCGGATTGAGCGCGCGGCCGGGCGCGACCGGGACCAGCGCGTCGGCATAAGCGAGCGCCAGCCGGTCGGCCGGCACGAACCGCTCGCGCGGCACCTCGCCCATCGCCGCGACCACGCGCGGGTCGTTGACCCCGGTCGTGCGGAGCTGGCTCGCGACCATCGCGCGGCGCATCGGTTCGAAAACATGCTCTGTCATCGTCGCGGCTTTACTCGCACAACTGTTTTAGTGATGCAACACACTTGTTCGGCTTCAGCGGCTTTTATCGGCAAGCACAGGCAACAGGAAGAGGCAAGAGCCGTGCCAGCCTCCGGAGCCTCACCTATCGTCATTGCGAGCAGAGCGAAGCAATCCAGCCTGGACCGCTCCCGGTAACTGGATTGCTTCGTCGCTACGCTCCTCGCAATGACGGTGGTGTCCGAAAGCGGACAGCAGACCTGTCCGCGGGCGGACGCTTTGCTATAGCGGCGCGGATGAGCCCCGACGGACCGTTCGACAAGAAGCTGCGCCGGCTGCGCCGCGACCGCGCCGCGGCCGGCGGTTCGGGCTTCCTGCTGCGGCTGATGGCCGACGAGCTGCTCGCCCGGCTCGAGCTGGTGACCCGGCCCTTCGCCGAAGCGCTCGTTCTCGGCGGCGGCGGCGATCTCGCCGCGCGCCTCGGCGAACGCGGGCTGGCGGTGACCGAAGCGGACACCGACGAGGACCGCCTCCCCCTCGCCCCCGACGCCTTCGATCTGATCCTATCGGCGGGGGCGCTCGACACGGTCAACGACCTGCCCGGGGCGCTGATCCGGATCCGGCGGGCGCTGCGGCCCGACGGCCTGTTCCTGGCCGCCTTTGCCGGCGCCGGCAGCCTGCCCCGCCTGCGCCGGGCGCTGCGCGCGGCGGAGGAGGCCGAGGGCCGGCCCGCCGCGCCCCGTCTCCACCCGCAGATCGACGTCCGCGCCGCCGGCGATCTGTTGACCCGCGCCGGCTTCGCGCTTCCCGTCGCCGATGCCGAGACGCTCGAGATCCGCTATCCGGCGCTGGCGACCCTGGTCGCCGACTTGCGGGGGCTGGCCGCCGGCAATCTGCTGCTGGCGCGCGACCGCCGGCCGTTCGGCCGGATCGGGTTCGCCGCCGCGACCGCCGATTTCGAGGAGGCGGGCGGCACGGTCGAGCGGTTCGAAATGATCCACCTCGCCGGCTGGGCGCCGGCGCCCGGTCAGCCCACGGCGGCGCCCCGCGGCTCGGGCGCGGTGTCGCTCGCGGACGCGCTCAAGCCGCGCGGCTGAACCACGGTCAGGACGAGGAGGACGATCGCGGCGAGCGGGGTGAGGTTCGGGCCGCCGCTCCAGCCGACGGTCTGGACCAAGGCAAGCATCAGGATCGCCCAGGCGAGCCCGGCCAGCGGCAGCGCGCGCCGCTGCCCGATCAGCCAGAGGAACGGCACGACCAGGATCGCGGCGTCGTAGACGAACAGATAGGGGCTGGCGAGCGCGGTCGCGGCGGCGAGCGCGGCGGCGCGGATGCCGGGATCCTCCTTGCGGTACCAGATATGGCCGGCTGCCGCGGCGGCGGCGAGCGCGACCAGACCATGCGCTGCCCAGGCGAGCGCGGCGGGCGCCCCGGCCAGCCGCAGGGCGCCGTAGACGCTCGCCATCCGGTGCCAGCCGGCGAGACCCTCGCTGGCGATCGAGGCGATGAACCCGGCATTGCCGAGCCACGCCTGCCACGGCGCCCAGCCGAACAGGACGAGGCTGAGCAGAACGAGGCCGGCCGCCGAAGCGGCGGCGCCGGCGGCCGCCCGCCATTCCCGTCCCGCGAGCAGCGCCAGCGGCAGGACCAGGCCGAGCTGCGGCTTCACCACCAGCAGCCCGAGCAGAAGGCCCGCCGCGAGCGGCCGCTTCGGCAGCAGCGCCATGCCGCCGACGAACAAGGCGGCGGTGAGCAAGCCGGCCTGGCCGGTGATGACGTTCACCAGCAGCGGCGGGAAGGACAGAGCGAGCCAGGGCATGGCCGGCGCCCAGCGCCGCATCGCCGCGCAATAAGCGGCGAAGGTGAGCAGCACCCAGTCCGCCGCCGCGGCCGGATAGGAGAGCAGCCCGAACGGCGCCAGCAGCAGCAGGAAGCAGGGCGGATAAGCGAACGGCAGGGCGCCGCCGAGCGGAATCGCGCCAAGCTCGACCGAGCGATGCAAAGCGAGATCGTAGGCACCGGCGGGGTTGCCGGAATCGGCGAGTCGCGCCGCCGCCCAATAGCTGACGAAATCCATCTGATAGGGCTCGCCGATCATGGTGACGAGCGCGACCACGGCGATGAACAGGAACAGCAGGGCGATCGTCATCGCCGGCAGCCTGAGCCTGCCCTCGCCGCTCACAGCAGCGCCTCGATGAGGTCGATGAGCGGCGCGTCGGCCGGCGGCATGGGAAGCGCGCGCATCCCGGCCGGAGTCTCCCAGCGCAGCGCGCTCGCGTCGAGCGGCTTCGGCTCGCCCTGCCAGCGCCGGCACAGATAGAGGAGCAGGATCATGTGGCGGCCGCCATTGGGCGCGCTGGCGAAGCAGGCCGGCGCCAAATCGGCGGGGGCGATCTCGATGCCGAGCTCCTCGCGCAGCTCGCGCACCAAAGCGGATTCGGGCAGCTCGCCGTCCTCGACCTTGCCGCCGGGAAACTCCCACAGGCCGGCCATCGCCCGATCCGGCGCGCGCTGCTGGAGCAGCAGCCGGCCGCTGCCATCGGCGAGCGCCGCCGCGACCACCGTCATTGTCGGAATTTTTTCCAGGTCGGCGCCCTTTGAAAAGCTTTCGTTAACGGTATGCCCGCTATTTCCCGCCGATCAATGGCAGGGATGGGGCCGATGCGATATCTGCGAAAGCTAGCCAGCGACCAGAAGGGCGCGACCGCGATCGAATATGGCCTCATTCTGGCGATGATCTTCCTCGCCATGATGGTCGGCGTGGTTTCGGTCGGCATCACCACCTCGGGCATGTGGAACAACGTCTCCGAGGCGGTCCGCAACAACGCCTGAAGCGCGCACCGTCAGAGCAATTGCGAGGCGGCCCGTTGCGGCCGCCTTTTGCATTCCGTTCGTGACGCGTAAGTCACGGTAACTATTTGGAAATCTTATCCTCCCAAACCATCCGGCAGCCGCCGGCACGAGCGGGAGCCAACCATCAAACCCCCGGCAATGCCGAGGAGCGAGGACACCCCAATGCAAATTCTTCGTAAGCTTATCCGCGACGCCAAGGGCGCCACCGCGATCGAATACGGCCTGATCGCCGCGCTGATCGCGGTCGCCGCCATCACCGCCATGCAGGGCCTCGGCACCAGCATCACCACCACCTTCAACAACGCCTCGTCGGGGATGAACGGCTAGTCCGCCGCGCCGGCGACCGGCGAAAGGGCGGCGGGAGCGGGTTCCGCCGCCCTTTTTCGCGCCCGTATTTCCCCGCTGTCGGCGCCCTCCCCGTATTAAATGTTTGGAAACTTCCCTCCCTTATGGAGAGCGATAGTCGACCCATGAACCAAGCGCGGGCGGCCAGGAAGTGTGGACTTCCGCACGGAATGTGGAACCAAGGAGACCGGAAATGCAGTTCATTCGCAAGATGATCAAGAACAGCAAGGGCGCGACCGCCATCGAATATGGCCTGATCGCCGCTCTGATCGCCGTTGCCGCCATCACCGCGATGCAGGGCCTCGGCACCAGCCTGAAGGGCACCTTCAACAACGTTTCTTCGGCGATGAACGGCTAATCCCGCTCACCACGAAAACGTTCGAGGGGCGGCGGAAGCAATTCCGCCGCCCCTCTCTTATCCGCTGACCCCCATCGTCTCCGCTGACCCCCATCGTCATTGCGAGCGAAGCGAAGCAATCCAATGCTGGATTGCCGCGTCGCTGCGCTCCTCGCAATGACGAAGCGGGGTAAGCTAGGCCAGCGCCAGATATTTCGCCCGGCGCTGCCCGCGGACCTCGCCCGGCGACAGCGGCGCCAGCGCGTCGAGCTCCTCGGCGAGCGCCTCGCCGAGCGCGGCGACCGCCTCGGCCGGATGACGGTGGGCGCCGCCGACCGGCTCGGCCACGATCCGGTCGATCACGCCCAATTGCTTGAGGTCGCCGGCGGTGACCCGCATCGCCTCGGCCGCTTCGGCCGCTTTCTCGGCGGTGCGCCAGAGGATCGAGGCGCAGCCTTCGGGCGAGATCACCGAATAGATCGAATGTTCGAGCATCAGCACGCTGTTGGCGGCGGCGATCGCGATCGCCCCGCCCGAGCCGCCCTCGCCGACGATCGCCGCGACCAGAGGCACGCCCAGAGCGAGGCATTGCTCGGTCGAGCGGGCGATCGCTTCGGCCTGGCCGCGCTCCTCGGCCTGGACTCCGGGAAAGGCGCCGGGCGTATCGACCAGGCTGACCACCGGCAGGCCGAAGCGATCGGCGAGCTGCATCAGCCGGATCGCCTTGCGATAGCCTTCCGGCCGGGCCATGCCGAAATTGTGGGTCAGCCGGCTGGTCGTGTCGTCGCCTTTCTCATGGCCGATCAGCACCACCTTGCGGCCGCCCATCCGGCCGAGGCCGCCGATGATGGCGGCGTCGTCGGCGAAGTTGCGATCGCCGGCCAGCGGCACGAAATCCTCGATGAGGGCGGCGACATAATCCTTGAAATGGGGCCGCTCGGGATGGCGGGCGACCTGGGTCTTCTGCCACGGGGTCAGCCTGGCATAGGTGTCGCGCAGCAGCCGGGCCGAGCGCTCCTCGAGCCGGGCGATCTCGGCTTCGATATTGGCTTCGCCGGCCGAGGCGGTCTCGCGCAGCTCGGCGATCCGCGCCTCCAGCTCCGCAATCGGCTTTTCGAAGTCCAGGAACGTGGCCATGAGCGGCGCGGGTTAGGCCGGGTTCGGCTTCGCGTCAACGAGCGGGTGGCGCTGGTTGACGAGGTCGATCAGGCGGCGCGAGTCGACATGGGTGTAGATCTGGGTGGTGGCGATGTCGGCGTGACCCAGCAGCATCTGGACGGCGCGCAGATCGGCGCCGCCCTCCAGCAAATGGGTGGCGAAGGCGTGGCGAAGCACGTGCGGGCTGACCCGCTCGGGCGGAATGCCGGCGCCGGCGGCAAGGTCGCGGACGAGCTGGTAGAGCCGCACCCGGGAGAGATGCTTCTTGCCCGACGGGAACAGGTAGGGCGCGTCGCGCGGCACCGAAGTGGCGTGGGCGGCGACGGCGGCGCGGGCGCGGTCGGAGATCGGCACCAGCCGCTCGCGGCCGCCTTTGCCCTTGAGGATGAGGAACGGCCGGTCGGGCGAGACCGCGCCGCGCGGCAGCGAGACCAGCTCGCTGGCGCGCAGGCCCGAGCCGTAGAGCAGCTCGACGAGCGCGGCGAGGCGCAGCGCCCCCGCCTCGCCCGCGGCCTTGCGGCGCTCGATCTCGGCGAACAGGGCCGCCACCGCGCCGTGATCGAGCACCTTCGGCAGCGGCCGCTCGCGCGCCGGCCGCGGCAGCGCCGCGGACGGATCGTCGCCGCGCATCCCCTCGTCGTGGAGGAAGCCGTAGAAGCGCCGCAATGCCGCCGCCTTGCGGGCGACGGTGGCGCGGGAGAGCGGCATCCAGGCTTCGGCGAGCCGCCTGATCTCGGCCGGCGCCGCGGCGGCGAGACGGCCGCCGAGCAGCCCGGACGCGCCGTTGAGGTCGCGCTCGTAGGCGAGCAGGGTGTTGCGCGCGGCGCCCGCTTCGGCTGCCATCATTTCGAGGAAGGCCGCGATCCGCTGCCGGTCCTCGCTTTCCCTCACAGCCGCGCCACGGCCTCGGCGGCGATCATCCTTGCCTCATAATCGAGGCCGACGGCGCGCAGGTTGCGGACGATTCGGAACAGATAAGCGGGCGGGACGCCGCGCCAGCTCGCGGTCTGCATGCCGAGGCCGGCGAGCAGGGCGACCGCGCCGGGCGCCCGGGCGCGCGCGGCCTCGTCGATCGCCGCGGTCCAGCGGTCGTCGGCGCCGAGCCTGAGGCCGGCCCGCGCCGCCTGGTCGGCAGTGATCCGGCCGAGCCCGGCGAGCGCTGCGGCGAGCAGTTGCGAGCGCTGGCGGCCGGCGCTGTCGTCGGCGGCGACGAAGGCGTCGAGGCGGTCGCTGACGATCGCGCGCGGCGCTCCGACCGCGAGCAGCGCCCAGGCGCGATTGCCCTCCCCGGACTGTTCGACGACGCTCGCCCAGCGCGCCGCCTCGCGGTCCATGCCGGCGCTCAGCATCGAGGCGATCAGGCCCTCGGCATCGTCGGCAAGGTCGGCCGAGGGCGCGATCCGGGCGGCGGCGCCGGCGGTGAGGATCGAGCGGGCGTAGCGCTGCTCCGGCGCCTCGCCGCCGTCGCGCCAGAGCTCGCGGATCGCGCCCATCCGCGCCGCGGCGTCGCGGCCGACCCAGGCGGTGCGCAGCCGCGCCGCGGCCGATCCGGAGATTTCGGCGGGGTCGGTCTCGTCGAGCATCAGGCTGTAGAGCTCGACCAGCGAGTGCGAGGAGAAGACGCCCAAAGCGGCGGCGGTCGAAGCGGCGCCGAGGCGCTGCTCCAGCGGCACCATCGGCGCCCGCGCGAGCCAGGCGCGGATCTCCGGCCGGGCGCGGCTCATCAGCCGGTCGGGAATGGGCAGGCCGACGGCGCTGGCGAGGCCGAAGCGCCAGGGATCGATCTCGTTCACCCCCTCCCACTGGATGTCGACCGCCCGCCGGGTCTCGGCGCCGGCGCCGACCACCTTCTCCGCGAGCAGCAGATCGATGCTGGTGCCGGCCTGGCCGCGCGCCTGATCGATCAGGGCGGTGGCGCGCGCGGCCTCGCCTTCGAGCGCGGCGCACATGCCGTCGGCGAGGATCCAGACCGGATCGTGCGACCAGCCGCGCGCCGGGCCGACCAGCGGGCAGAGCGCGGCGGGATCGGCGGTGGCGAGCGCGGTCTGGGCGGCGACCTCGACCATGCGCGGCGTATATTGATCGGCGTCGACCGCCTCGACCAGCATCCGCGCCGCATCGGCCTCGCCCATCCTGACCAGCAGGCCGGCCCGCTCGGCGACCCAATCGACCGGCTGCACGCCGGCCGGCACGGCGAGCCGCGACAGCAGGGCGCGGCGCAGCAGGATCGAGGTCCAGCGCGACGGCAAAGGCGCGTCGAGCCGGCGCATCAGGGCGGCGTAGAGCGGGCCGTTGCGGCTTCCGAACGCCTCCGGGCCGAGGCCGAAATTGCCGGGCTCGAGCGGCCCGACGAAGTCGGTCGGACGAGCCGAGCCTTCCGGGATGCTGAAATAATTGCTCGGCCGCGGCAGCGCCGCCTGGTCGAGCGCGACCTCCTCGACGTCGCCCATCATGTTGCCGGCGAGCTGGTTGCCGGATTCGTTGCCGACCAGGGTGGGCGCGGTCGGCAATTGCGGGCGGTTCGGCGGCGGCGGCGGCGCCTTCTCTTCGGGCGGCGGCAGCGTCTGCGGATCGCCGAAGCCCGGCGGCAGCAGCGATTCGGGCGAGCGATCCTGGCCCAGCGCCGGCAGCGCCGCGGCCATAACCCCGGCGAGGAGCAGCGCCCTAGTGCGCCAGCGCATTGGTCACGTCCTGCTCGATCCTGGCCGGGGCCACCTCGCTGTTCTTCGCCCAGGCATAGACGAGGAGCGCGACGAGCAGCAGCGCGAGGAGGATGAGGATCATCGCCACCGGCGAACGGCGGCGGCGGGTCGGGGCGAAACCGGTTCTGCGCATGGCCGGCCTTTTGCCCCAGCGGGGCGCGCTCTGTATAGCCCCCGATCATGGCGAAAGCGGTCCACAGGCACGAAAAATCGATCGCCCTGATCGGCCTGATGGGGGCCGGCAAGTCGACCGTCGGGCGGCGGCTGGCGAAGCGGATCGGCCTTCCCTTCGTCGACGCCGACGGCGAGATCGAAGCGGCGGCGGGGCTCAGCATCGCCGAGATATTCGAACGCCATGGCGAGGCCCATTTCCGCGACGGCGAGCGGCGCGTGCTCGCCCGCCTGATCGAGGGGCCGCCGCGGGTGATCGCCACGGGCGGCGGCGCCTTCATGGACCCGGAGACCCGCGCGCTGATCCTTGCGCGCTGCATCGCGATCTGGCTCGACGCCGAGGTCGAGACGCTCGCCGAGCGGGTCGGCCGCCGCGATCACCGGCCGCTGCTCAGGGGCAAGGATCCGCTCGCTCTGCTCAACGGCCTCGCCGAGGTCCGCAACCCGGTCTACGCCGAGGCCCATCTCCGGATCCGCGGCGGCGCGGTGCCGCACGAGCAGATGGTCGACCGCATCCTTGCCGCGCTGGCGGCGCGATGATCCGGATCGAAGACGGCCTGATCGGCGCCGCGGCGCTGCCCGCCACCGGGCTGTTCCTGGTCACCGACGCCAATGTCGCGGCGGCCGGCTGGCCGGACCGGCTCGGCGCGGATTTCGCCGGCCGCCATGTCCTTCCGCCCGGCGAGGCGAGCAAGACGCTGGCCCGGATCGAAGCGCTGCTCGAGGCGATGATCGCGGCGGGGATCGGGCGCGGGGATCATGTCGTCGCGGTCGGCGGCGGCGTGACCCTCGACGTCGCCGGCTTTGCCGCCGCGATCTTCAAGCGCGGCTGCCCGTGGGTCGCGGTCCCGACCAGCCTCATCGCCCAGGCCGACGCGGCGATCGGCGGCAAGACCGGGGTCAACGCGCCCCAGGGCAAGAACCTGATCGGCGCCTTCCATCCGCCCGCCGCGGTGCTGATCGATCCCGGCGCGCTCGCCACCCTGCCCGGGCGCGAGCTTCGCGCCGGCTATGCCGAGGTGGTGAAATACGGCCTGATCGGCGATCCGGCTTTCTTCGCCTGGTGCGAGGCCAATGGCGCGGCCCTCATCGCCGGCGACAAAACGGCGCGGCGCCACGCGATCGAGACCTGCGTCGCCGCCAAGACGGCGCTGGTCGCGGGCGACGAACGCGACACCACGGGCCGGCGCGCCCTGCTCAATTTCGGCCACAGCTTCGGCCACGCAATCGAGGCGGAGACGGGGCTGGCGCACGGCGAGGCGGTGGCGATCGGCATGGCGATGGCGTTCGAGCTGTCGGTCGAGCGCGGCCTCTGCCCGGCGGAGGAGGCGGCGCGCGCGATTCGCCATCTCGCCGCGGTCGGCCTGCCGGTCCGCACCGACGTCGATCCGGCCCGGCTCGCGGCGCGGATGGCGCACGACAAGAAAGGCGGCGCGCTGGTGCTGACCCGCGGCATCGGCAGGGCGTTCCTCAGCTAGCGGCCTCGGCCTCGCCGACCTGCTCGGGATGGACGATGATCCGGTCGAGCTGGGCGCGCAGGTCGCCGCTCGCCAGCTGGGCCTTCAGCCGCTCGCGGTCGCGGGAGCGGTAGAGCTGCTCGGTGCGGTCGATCTCCTCGAGGTCGACGCCGACGCTCTCCATCGCCATCCGCGCCATCTTGATCGCCGATTCGAGCAGCTCGCGGACGATTCCGGCGACCGGCGCGCCCTTGAGCTTGAGGAAGGCGCGGCGATCGTAGGCGCGGACCAGCAAGGTGGCCCTGGGGAAGGCCTGGTGGATGCCCTCCATCAGCTCGGCGTCGAGCTGGTCGCCGTCGATGCAGAACAGGATCAGCTCGGCCTCGGCGGCGCCGGCCTGGCGGAGCAGGTCGATGCGGGTGCCGTCGCCATAATAGACCTTGGCGCCGAAGCTGCCGGCGACGTCGATCATCTCGATGTCGGTGTCGACGAGGGTGACGGGAATGCCCTGGGCGACCAGCATCTGCCCGACCGTCTGGCCGAACCGGCCGTAGCCGACGATGATCGCGTTCGAGCCGTCGGCGACGGGCGTGTCGCGCTCCTCCTTCGACACCGGCTCGGCGCGCAGCCGGCCGGTCGCCGCCATCAGGAACGGCGTCGTCGCCATCGACAAGGTGACGATCGCCCCGAACAGGCTCGCCGCCTCCGGCGAGATCAGCAGCGCGTTCTGGGCCTGGGCGAACAGGACGAAGCCGAACTCGCCGCCCTGGCTGAGCAGCAGGCCGAGCGCGAGCGCCGGCCGCCAGGCCATTTTGAAGGCCATCGCCAGCCCCATGATCATCGCCGCCTTGATCGCGATCAGGGCCGCGGCCATCGCGACCACGAACAGCGGCCGATCGGCGATCGCGTGGAGATCGAGAACCATGCCGACGGCGAGGAAGAACAGGCCCAAGAGGATCGAGCGGAACGGCTCGACGTCCGCCTCGAGCTCGTGCCGGTAGGGGGTGTCGGCGAGCATCACCCCGGCGATGAACGCGCCCAGCGCCGCCGACAGGCCGAGCATCTGCATCACCGCGGCGCTGGCGATCACCGTGAACAGCCCGGCGAAGACGAACATCTCACGCTCGCCGAGATTGCCGATCAGCCGGAACAGCGGCCGCAGCAGGAAGCGCCCGGCAAGCACCAGGCCGACGATCGCCAGCATCGTGTAGACGAACAGCAGCCAGCCCGGCGGCCCGCCCGCGTCGGCGGGGTTGCGCGACATCGCCGCGACGATGGTGATCAGCGGCACGATCGACAGATCCTGGAACAACAGGATCGAGAAGGCGCGCTCGCCGAACGGGGTGCGCAGCCGCCCGGCCGACTGGAGCAGCGGCAGCACCTGCGCGGTCGAGGACAGAGCGAGCGGCAGGCCGAGCGCGAGCGCCGCCGCGAAGCTCGATCGGGTGGCGAACCAGACCAGAGCGGAAATGGCGAGGCCGCAGAGCGCGACCTGGAGCAGGCCGAAGCCGAAGATGTCGTGCCGCATCCGCCACAGCCGCGCCGGATTGAGCTCGAGCCCGACCAGGAAGAGGAGCAGGGTGATGCCGATCTCGGCGAAGTGCAGCTTGCTCTCGGCGCCGCCGACCAGGCCGAGCACTTGCGGCCCGACCACCGCTCCGGCGATCAGATAGGCGAGGGTCGCGCCGAGGCCGAGCCGGCGGAAGACGAGGACGAAGACCAGCGCCGCGCCGAGCAGGATCACCGCGTCGTGGAGCAGCGAGCCGGCGGTCATCGCGCCGGCACCATCGCCGCCGCCTCGGCCGCCGCCGCGAAGGGCAGCAGGATCGCCGCATGGCGGGCGCTGTAGGATCGCGCCGCGCCGAGCGCCGCCAGCCCCGGCCAATCGCCGGGATCGTCGCGGGCGCCGGCGAGGAAGGCGGCGAGCGCGTCGCGGGCCTCGGCCAGCTCCGCCGCCGTCCGCCCGATCGCGTGCGCGCCCATCAGCGCCGCCGAGGCCTGGCCGAGCGCGCAGGCGCGCACCTCCTGGCCCAGCGCGGCCACCCTCCCCTCGCCGTCCGTCACCAGATCGACGACGACGCGGCTGCCGCAGAGGGGCGAGGCCTTCTCGACCGTCGCCTGGGGACGGTCGAGCCGGCCGAGATGCGGGATCGACGCGGCGAGGCGGAGGATGTCGCGGGTGTAGAGCGCGGCGGGCATGAGCCAGCTATAGGCGAGCCGGGGCGCTTGATCCAACTGCTAGGCCCGCCGCCAGGTGGTGCCCTGGGGACCGTCCTCCAGCACGATCCCCTCCGCCGCCAGCTCGGCGCGGATGCGGTCGGCTTCGGCGAAGTCGCGGCGCTGCTTGGCTTCGGCGCGGGCCGCGATCCTGTCCTCGACCGCGGCCGGACCGGCGACGTCGTGCAAGGCCGAGGCCGACGGCCGGCGGCCGAACCAGGCGTCGGCCTCCTCGCCGAGCAGGCCGAGCAGGGCCGCCGACTTCCGGAGCACGGCGCCGTCCCTGATCGTCTGCAGCGCGGCCAAAGCGGCCGGCGTGTTGAGATCGTCGGCAAGCGCCGCAAGCACCGCCGGGTCGACCTCGGCCCCATCCCGGTCGTCGATCCCTTCGACCCGCCGGTAGAGGCCGTTCAGGGTCGCCTTGCTCTGCGCCGCCAGCCGCTCCGACCATTCGAGCGGCTGGCGGTAATGGGCCGAGAGCAGGGCGAGACGCAGCACCTCGCCCTTGTGGCCCTGCGCCAGCAGATCGCCGACCGAGATCACGTTGCCGAGGCTCTTCGACATCTTGTCGGCGGCCATCGAGAGCATGCCGTTGTGCAGCCAGTAGCGCGCCAGCGGCGCCCCCCGATGGGCGCAGCTCGATTGGGCGATCTCGTTCTCGTGATGGGGGAATTCGAGATCGATGCCGCCGCCGTGGACGTCGATCGTCTCGCCGAGATGGGCTTCGATCATCGCCGAGCATTCGATGTGCCAGCCGGGCCGGCCCCGCCCCCACGGGCTCTCCCAGCCCGGCTGCTCGGGGCTGCTCGGCTTCCACAGCACGAAATCGGCCGGCGAGCGCTTGTAGGGCGCGACGTCGACCCGGGCGCCGGCGATCATCTCGTCCATCGGCCGCTTCGAGAGGCGGCCGTAGCCGGGCCAGCTCGGCACGTCGAACAGGACATGGCCCTCGGCTTCGTAGGCATGGCCGGCGGCGATCAGCCGGCCGATCATCGCCACCATCCCGGGGATATGGCCGGTGGCGAGCGGGACGAGATCGGGGCGGCGGACGCCGAGCGCGCCCAGATCCTCGAAATAGAAGCGCTGGTAACGCTGGGTGATGGTCTCGATCGGCACCTTCTCGGCCGCGGCGGCGGCCATGATCTTGTCCTCGACGTCGGTGACGTTGGCGGCATGGACGAGGCTGTCCTCGCCATAGACGTGGCGCAGCAGCCGGGCGAGGACGTCGAACACCACCGCGGGGCGGGCGTTGCCGATATGGGCGCGGCTGTAGACGGTGGGGCCGCAGACGTACATCGTCACCCGCTTCGGATCGGCCGGCGCGAACGCGCGCTTCTCCCGCGCCATCGTATCGTAGAGCCGGATTTCGGTCATTGCGCGTTCTGGGGATTCGCCTCGGGCGGCGGGCCGCGGCGGGCCTCGACCAGGTCGATCATCATCGCGCTGCTCGACTGGAGCAGGGGATAGGTGCGCGACTGCGCCATCCAGTCCGGCCGCGGCGCCGCCCGGCTCCACAGCGTGTCGTAGACGAGGCTGAGGACGAGAAAGAGCAGGGTCGCGCCGATCAGCCCCTTGAGGGCGCCGAAGCCGGCGCCGAGCAGGCGGTCGACCGGCCCGACCACCGAGTTGCGGACCCGCGCGCCGAGCCGGCGCGAAGCGAGCTTGCCGGCGAGGAAGACGAGGCCGAAGACGATCGCGAAGGCGAGCACCGCGGCGCCGGCGACGGTGCCGACCGGGCCGACCAGCAGGTCGCGGAGCGGCGCGTGCAGATAGCGCAGGGCGACAATAGCGAGGAACCAGGCGAACAGCGACAACAGCTCGGCGACGAAGCCGCGCAGCCAGCCGACCACCAGCCCGGCGCCGATCAGCAGGACAACGAGGATGTCGAGTGCGGTGAGGGCCATGAGGAGGTGAGTAGAGGAGGATTGAGGGGTTTGGAAGTCCGTGACCTCGTCATTCCGAGGAGCATAGCGACGAAGCAATCCAGTCTGCATCCGCGCAACACTGGATTGCTTCGCTCCGCTCGCAATGACGGTATTACACCGGACCGAGCCGGTCAGTCGAGGATCCGCGCGGCGGTGCCCTCGACGCTGTAATCGGCGCCGCCCTGGGCGTCGGCGGTGAAGGCGACCGGGACCTCGATTCGCCGGCCGCAGACCCGGAACGTCCAGGCCTCGCGCCACGAGCCCGAGAAATAGGCGCCGTGCGAATAGGCGCCGAGCCGCGAGCGGTCGACGATCCGGGTCGCCCCCATGCTGAGGTCGGCGCCGTCGCAGGCCGGGTTGGCGCGGCGCGCGACGGTGGCGGCGGCGAGCGCGGCGAGATGGCCCATGTCGCGCATCAGCGAGGGATTGGCCAGCGTCTCGCCCTCGTTGACGAGGAACACGCGCAGGCTGTCGTCGGCCATCCTCGCGGCCATGAAATGGCCGAGGAAGGGCTCGGGACAGCCGGCGGCGCGGCCGTAGAAGGTCCAGCCGTTCTTGATCTGGCCGGCCCGGACGCTCTGGGCGATGACCCGCACCGCGGTCGCGCTCTCGAGCCGCTCCAGGGCGATTCCGGTCGGCACGCAGCGGCTCTCCGCCCGGGCATTGCCCTGCAGCGTGTCGAGCGCCAGCGGCTGCAGCGCGGCGAGCGCCGGCGGCGGCGCGGCGGCGTCGGTCCGGGCGAGGAACTGGCGGTAGGCGGGGTCCTGCGCGGCGGCGGGCGCGGGGAGAAGTGAGAGTCCGGCGAGGAAAGCGAGGGCGGGGCGGCGCATGGGGACCTCGGAATGTTCGGTATCGAACCCAACCCTAACCGTTCGGGCTGAGCCTGTCGAAGCCCTTCCCTTTTCCTTGGGCCCAAGGAGAGAAAGAAAGGAAAGCCCTTCGACAGGCGCAGGGCGAACGGCGTGCTGCTTTATCTGCCGAGCAGATGGTCGACCAGCTGGGCCAGGGTGCGGAAGCCAGACAGCCGCATCGCGCCCTTCTCGGCCGCGACCGCAGCGGGAACCAGCGCCCGTTCGAAGCCGAGCTTGGCGCTTTCCTTGAGCCTGAGCCCGGCATGGGCGACGGCGCGCAGCTCGCCCGACAGCGCGACCTCGCCGAAGGCGACGGTTTCGGCCGCGACCGGCCGCTCGGCGAGGGCCGAGACCAAAGCCGCGGCGACGGCGAGGTCGGCGGCGGGATCGGTCAGCCGGTAGCCGCCGGCGACGTTCAGATAGACTTCCGAGCTCGAGAAGCTCAAGCCGCAGCGCGCCTCCAGCACGGCGAGGATCATCGCCAGCCGGCCGCTGTCCCAGCCGACCGCGGCGCGGCGCGGAGTGGCGCCGCTGGCGAGGCGGACGGTGAGCGCCTGGATCTCGACCAGCACCGGCCGCGTCCCTTCGAGCGCCGGGAAGACGACGGCGCCGGGCACCGCTTCGCCGCGGTCGGTGAGGAACAAAGCCGAGGGGTTGGCGACCTCGGCGAGCCCGCTTTCGCCCATCGCGAACACGCCGATCTCGTCGGTGCCGCCGTAGCGGTTCTTGGTCGCGCGCAGGATCCGGTATTGATGGCTGCGCTCGCCCTCGAAGCTCAGCACCGTATCGACCATATGCTCGAGCACCCGCGGGCCGGCGATCGCGCCGTCCTTGGTGACGTGGCCGACGAGGACCAAAGCGGCGCCCGATTCCTTGGCGAAGCGGATCAGCTCGTGGGCGGCGGCGCGGACCTGGCTGACCGTGCCCGGGGCGCCCTCGATCAGGTCCGAATACATCGTCTGGATCGAATCGATCACCACCAGGGCGGGCGCCGCCGATTCGCCGAGGGTGGTCAATATGTCCCTCACCGAGGTCGCCGCGGCGAGCCGCAGCGGCGCCGCGCCAAGCCCGAGCCGGCGCGCGCGCAGGCGGATCTGGTCGGCCGCTTCCTCGCCGGAAATATAAGCTACGGCAAGGCCTTGCGCAGCGACCTTCGCAGCGGCCTGGAGGAGCAGGGTCGATTTGCCGATGCCGGGATCGCCGCCGATCAGAATGGCCGAGCCGGCGACCATGCCGCCGCCGGTGGCGCGGTCGAACTCGGCGATGCCGGTCGCCAGCCGGTCGGGCAGCGCCAGCTCGGCGTCGAGCCCGGCCAGCTCGATCCGGCGGCCGCCGCCGCGCAGATTGTGCTTCGCCGAGAAGGGCGTCACCACCCCTTCGGCATCCTCGACCAGGCCGTTCCACTCGCCGCACTCGGCGCACTGGCCGGTCCAGCGGCCGCTCACCGAGCCGCACAGCTGGCAGACATAGCGTTTCCTCGGCTTGGCCATCGCTGTGCCCTAGCGGAACAGGGAGGGAACATCCAGCAAAAAGCGACGCGACGGAACGGCCCTGCCCCGCCCGGCATTATGTGTTAGTGCCAAGCCGAGCGTGGAGGCCCGATGTTCGTCCAGATCAGAACCGACAACCATATCAAGAGCGACGCCGCCGCCAATGCCCGGCTCGAGCAGAAGGTGCGCCGCAAATTGAAGCGGTTCGAGGACCGGCTGAGCCGGGTCGAGGTCCATGTCGCCGACGTCAATGGCCCCAAGGGCGGCGGCGACAAAAGGGTCAGCATCGAGGCGCGGCCCGCCGGCCACGAGCCGGTCGCGGTCCATGCCGAGGCGAAACGGATCGACGCGGCGGTGATCCAGGCCGCGGACAAGGCGGCGCGCGCGCTCGACCATTCGCTCGGCAAGCAGCATCGCTAGAAAAATAGGGACTGTCCCTATTTTCCGCCGGCCGCGCCCGCGCTTGAGAAAATGGGGACTGTCCCTATTTTTCGGCAGCCCATGATCCGCGTCGCTTCCTACAACATGCGCAAGGCGATCGGGACCGACCGGCGGCGGCGGCCCGAGCGGACGATCGAGGTGCTGAACGAGCTCGACGCCGACGTCGTCGCGCTGCAGGAGGCCGACCGCCGCTTCGGCTCGCGGGCGAGCGCGATCCCGCCGGCGATGCTGGCCGAGCGCAGCCACTACCGCCCGGTCGAGATCGACACCCGCGCCGGCAGCATCGGCTGGCACGGCAATGCGCTGCTCGTCCGCAAGGGGATCGAGGTGCGCGAGCACCATCTGTTCCGGCTGCCTTCGCTGGAGCCGCGCGGCGCGGTGCTCGCCGAGCTCCTGCTCGACGGCGCCCTGCTGCGGGTGGTCGGCATGCATCTCGACCTTTCCGGGCTGTGGCGGCGGCAGCAGGCGCAGGCGATCCTCGCCCACCTCCACGAGCGCGACGGCGAGCCGCCGACGGTGCTGATGGGCGATCTCAACGAGTGGAGCACGCGCGGCGGCTGCCTGCGCGAATTCGGCGCCGATCACGATTTCGCCCCCTGCGGGCGGAGCTTCCACGCCCGCCGCCCGATCGCCTCGCTGGACCGGATCATGGTCAGCCGCGACCTCAAGGTGGTGGCCGCCGGGGTCCATCGCAGCATCTGCTCGCGCCGCGCCTCGGACCACCTGCCGATCTGGGCCGAATTGAGCGCCGCCTAGCCCAAAGCCGCTAGAAAATTGGGGACAGTATATATTTGTTGGAGGGTCTGGCGGCCGGCCGGCTCGACGACGGAATAAATATATACTGTCCCCATTTTCCGGTCGATTGTGGGAGTCAGCCGCCCTCATTCTCGGCGTGGACCGTGTTGCCGTTCGGGCTCTCCGCCTCCCCGGGCGCCTTGTCGAGCTCGAGCCAGTCGCGGAACGGCAGGCGGTAGATCATGTCCATCACCTCATATTCGATCGCGTTGGGCCGCGGGCTCGACGAGTTCCACAGCACCACCACCCCCGCTCTCAGCCGCGGATCGAACAGGATCATCGAGCGGTAGCCGCGCACCCCGCCATGGTGGCCGACGACCCGGTGGCCGGCATAATCGAGGATCCGCCAGCCGAGCCCGTAGGCGGACGCGGCGGTGCGCTCGCGAAACTTGCGGCGGCGGAAATTCTCGCCCGGGGTGCGCACCTGCGGCGCCTGCACGGCGGCGAGCACGGCCGGCGGCAGCACGTCGGCGGCGAGCCCCATCTGGGCCAGCATCCAGATCGAAAGATCCTTGATCGTGCCGTTGACTCCGCCCGCGGCGGGGACCCGGTAATAGATGTCGGTGACCTCCTCGGGCCCGCGCGGATGGCCGCCGACATGGGGCCGCGCCCAGCTCGGCGCGCCGACCAGGCCGGCGCGGCTGACGCTCGCCCCGGTCATCCCCAGAGGCGCGAAGAAGCGCTCTTGCACGACTTCGGCATAGGGCCGGCCGGTGACCCGCTCGACGATCTCCGAAGCGGCGTCGTAGGCGACGTTCTGATAGGCGTGGCAGGCGCCGGGCGGGCAGATGTTGTGGAGCGTGGCGAGCGTGCCGCGCAGGTAATGCGGCTCGATCCCGTCCTCGAGCTTGGCGTCCTGGGCATGGCCGAACAGGCCGAGCGTGTGGGAGAGGAGGTTGGCGACGCTCGCCACCTGCTCGTTGCCCCCCGGCAGCCGCAAGGACGGCGCCCAGCGCCCGACCGGATCGTTCAGGGAAAGGCGGCCGTCATTGGCGAGGCTGGCGACCATGTCGGCGGCGACGCCCTTGGAGAGCGAGGCCCAGCGGAAGACGGTGTCGGCGGTCACCGGCTCGCTGCCCCCGGCGAAGGTCACGCCATAGCCCTTGATGAAGCGGATCCGGCCGTCCTCGACGATGCCGATGGCGAGGCCGACCATCGCCGGGTCCGCCATCAGCCTCTGCAGCCGCCCGTCGAGCCGCGCATAATCCACCGCGTGCGGGCTGGGCGCGCCGCCGCTGCTCACCGCGACGTCGAACCGATGCGGCGGCGGCGAGGCGACCGGGCGGGTCAGCTGCAGCGCGGCGATCCACAGCGCGGCCGCGGCCAACAATCCTGCGACGAAATACCAGACGAAGCGCCGTAACCGCACGAAATCGAACATCCAGCTCCAGGGCGCCGGCCGGTCCGGCCGCGCCCGCTTAGCCGGGCCGCCGGGCGAAGGGAAGCGCATCGCTCGACAGCGCAGCGCCGGAATGCCACGCTGCGGCCCGATGCAGGAAAAAGAGCTCCGGATCGCCCTGGTCTGCTACGGCGGCGTCAGCCTCGCCGTCTACATGCACGGCATCACCAAGGAGATCTGGCGCCTCGCCAAGGCGAGCCAGGCGGTCCATTCGAGCGACGACAGCGAGGCGAAGAGCGACGACATCTACGCCAATCTGCTGCGGACCATCGCCAAATCGGCGACGACGGACCTGCGTGTCGTCGTCGACATCCTCGCCGGGGCGAGCGCCGGCGGGATCAACGCCATCTTCCTCGCCCACGCCATCGCCACCGGCCGGACGATCGACCCGCTGACCGAGCTCTGGCTCGAATCGGCCGACGTCGATTCGCTGCTCGATCCGGGCGGCGGCTCGATGTCGCGGCTGGCCAAGCTGGCGGCGGTGCCGATCGCCTGGGCGCTGACCAAGCGCGCCGGCAATATCGACGAGACGGTCGAGGCCGGCCACCGCGCCGAGATCAAGGCCAAGCTCGCCAATTTCGTCCGCGCGCCCTGGTTCGCGCCGCCGTTCGGCGGGCCCCAGCTCACCAACCTCATCCTCAGCGCGTTCGAGGCGATGGAGAAGGGACCCAAAGGCGATCCGCTGCTCCCCGACTACCAGCCGCTCGACCTGTTCGTCACCGTCACCGACTTTCACGGCCATCCCGAGCGGCTGCGTTTGAATTCGCCGCCGGAGGCGATCGAGACCGAGCACCGGCTGACCGTCTCGTTCCACGATCCGGGCGGCGCCGACCGCCGGCTCGCCGACCCGGCCGAGCTCACCTTCGCGGCGCGGGCGACGGCGAGCTTCCCCGGCGCCTTCCCGCCGTTCCGGATCGCCGAGCTCGACCGCTGCCTCGAGGCGCGGGGCCGGCTCTGGCCCGGCCGCGCCGCCTTCCTCGAACGCGCCCTGCCGCAGCGCGCCGCCGCGGGCGAGGCCGAAAAAGCGGTGCTGATCGACGGCTCGGTGCTCCACAACCGGCCGTTCGGGCCGGCGGTGGCGGCGCTCGAGCAGCGCCCCGCCCGCCGCGAGGTCGACCGCCGCTTCGTCTATATCGACCCCAAGCCGGGGCTGAAGACGGTGCGCCTCACCGGCCGTGACGAGGCCGAGGCGCCGGGCTTTTTCGGCACCATCTTCGGAGCGCTCTCCGACATCCCGCGCGAGCAGCCGATCCGCGACAATCTCGAGACGATCGAGCGGATCTCGGCCCGGGTCCGGCGCCTCAGGCGGATCATCGAATCGATCCGCCCGCAGGTGGAAGCGGCGATCGAGCGCGGCATCGGCTCCAGCTTCTTCCTCGCCAGCCCGACCGCGGCGCGGATCGCGGCGTGGCGGGCCAAGGCGCACGCCCTGTCGTCGCGCGAGGCGGGCTACGCCTATGCCGCCTACGGCCAGCTCAAGATCGCCACCGTCGTCGAGGAGATGGCGGAGACGATCTTCCGCCTCGGCGGCGGCGGCGACGCGCTCCGCCGCAAGGCGGTCAGCCGGGCGATCTGGCGCCACGTCCGCGGCGCCGGGCTGGTCGATCCGGGCGCGGTCAGCGAGCGCGGCGCCCGGGCCGACGTGATCGACTTCCTGATCGATTTCGATCTGACCTTCCGCACCCGCCGGCTGCGCTTCGTCGCCCGGCGGATCACCGAGGCGGCCGATTCGATGGAGGCGCCGCGCGAGCGGCTGGAAGAGGTGCTTCACACGCTGCACGGGATGATCGCCCGCTACCGCGAGCGCGCCCCCGAGCGGCCCGACGAAGCGAGCCGCCGCGCCTTCGCCGCAGTCGAGGCCGATCCCGCCGCCGCCGCCGCGGCGCTGGCGCGGCTCTACGATTTCCGCCGCCTCGACGAAGCGGGCGACGCGGCGATGAGCGCGGTGCTGCTGCCGCTGCCCAAGCCCGACCGGCGGGCGCTGATCCTCGCCTTTCTCGGCTATCCCTATTTCGACATCGCCACTCTGCCTCTGCTCCAGGGCGAGGGGCTCGACGAGTTCGATCCGATCAAGGTCGACCGGATCTCGCCCAACGACGCCACCGCGATCCGCAAAGGGGGGCCGAACGCGACCTTGAAGGGGCTCCAGTTCAACAGCTTCGGCGCCTTCTTCAGCCGCGCCTATCGCGAGAACGACTATCTCTGGGGCCGCCTGCACGGCGCCGACCGGCTAATCGACATCGTCAACTCCGCGGTGCCCGAGGGGCGGCAGCTCGCCCCGGATTGCGTCGCCGCATTGAAGCGCGCGGCCTTCCGCGCGATCCTCGAAGAGGAGCGGCCGCGGCTGACCGCGATCCCGGCATTGTTCGCCGCGCTCGACCGGGAAATCGGCTGAGGCTGGACGAATCCTTCGTTTTCTAGGAAGGTGCGCGGATGCAGTTTCTCAAGGCCCTGTTCTGGCTTGTCCTCGGCTTCGTCATCGCCCTGTTCCTCTATGCGAACAGCGGCGGGCAACCCGTGGAGATCAACATCTGGGGCGACCTCATCGTGTCGGTCAAGCTGCCGGTTCTCCTCGTCGTCATGTTCCTGCTCGGCTTCCTGCCGACCTTCATCATCTACCGGACGCGGCTGTGGGCGCTGCAGCGGCGGCTGGAGACGCAGGCCCAGGCGCGCGTCGTCAGCCATCCGGCGCCGGCGCGGGTCGTCCCCGCCGCCAACGCTCCGGGCCGGCAGGCGACCGACGCCAAGGCCTGGCCGGCCGAATGACCCGGCCGATCTACGTCGCGATCGACACCCCGGACCTCGACCGCGCCCGGGCGATCGCCGCCAAGGTCCGAACCCATGTCGGCGGGATCAAGCTCGGCCTCGAATTCTATTCGGCCAACGGCCCCGAGGGGGTGCGCGCGATGGCGGCGCTGAACCTGCCCCTGTTCCTCGATTTGAAGCTGCACGACATCCCCAACACCGTCGCCAAGGCGGTGCAGGCGCTCTACCCGCTCGGGCCCGCGATCCTCACCGTCCATGCCGCCGGCGGCCGGGCGATGATGGAGGACGCCAAGGCGGCGGCGCCCTCGGGCACCAGGGTCGTGGCAGTCACCGTGCTGACCAGCCTCGACGACGACGATCTCGATTCGATCGGGGTCGAGGGCGATCCGCATGCCCAGGTGGTGCGGCTGACCGGCCTCGCCCGCGCCGCCGGGCTCGACGGCGTCGTCTGCTCGGGCGGCGAGGTGGCGGCGGCGAAGAAGGCCTGGCCCGACGGCTTCTTCGTCGTCCCCGGAGTGCGCCCCGCCTGCGCCTCGGCCGGCGACCAGAAGCGCGTCGTCACCCCGCGCCAGGCGCTCGACGCCGGCGCCTCGATCCTCGTCGTCGGCCGCCCGATCACCCAGGCGGCGGACCCCGATTTGGCGGCCAGGGCGATCGCCGCGACGCTCTGAAAATGGGGACAGTATATATTTTTCGAGGCGCGCACCCGGCCGTCCGCTAAGCCCGCCTCCGCGCGAAAAATATATACTGTCCCCATTTTTTGCGGCGGTGGACTTCGCTTCGCGCGCGGCTTATCCGCCCGCTCCGAGGAGCAGCGCATGTCCTGGCTGAACAAGGTCCGCAACTCGATCCCGTTCCTGCCGAAGCGGGAGACGCCCGACAATCTCTGGCACAAATGCCCGGAATGCGAGGCGATGGTCTTCACCAAGGAATATGAGGACAATCTCTACGTCTGCCCGCGCTGCGACCATCACGGCCGGATCGGCCCGACCCTGCGCTTCGACATGCTGCTCGACCCCGGCTACACCGTGCTGGCGCCGCCGCCGGTCCGCGAGGATCCGCTCAAGTTCCGCGATTCCAAGCGCTATGCCGACCGGATCAGGGCGGCGCGCGCGGCCACCGGCGAGCCCGACGCTTTGGTCAACGCGCGCGGCACGATCGAGGGGCACCGGCTCGTCCTCGCCGTCCAGGACTTCGCCTTCATGGGCGGCTCGATGGGGATGGCGGTCGGCGCCGCCTTCGTCGCCGGCGCCCGCGCGGCGATCGAGGACCGGTCGCCCTACGTCATCGTCACCGCCGCCGGCGGCGCCCGCATGCAGGAAGGCATATTGTCGCTGATGCAGATGCCCAAGGCGACCGTCGCCATCGCCGAGCTGAAGGAAGCGGGCCTGCCCTACATCGTCGTCCTCGCCGATCCGACCACGGGCGGAGTCACCGCCTCCTACGCGATGCTCGGCGACGTCCAGCTCGCCGAGCCCGGCGCGCTGATCGGCTTCGCCGGCCAGCGGGTGATCGAGAACACGATCCGCGAGAAGCTCCCCGAGGGCTTCCAGCGCGCCGAATATCTGCTCGACCACGGCATGGTCGACATGGTCGTCCACAGGAAGGATTTGCGCGGGCGGCTGGCGCTGCTGCTCGATTATCTGACCCCGGCGAGGAAGGCGGCGTGACCAGGGCCCTCTCCCCAGGGGGGAGAGGGTTGGGTGAGGGGGTCGGGCCTAGGGGATTAGCCGCGACCGCCGAACCCCCTCACCCTAACCCTCTCCCCGCCGGGGAGAGGGGATAGTGGGAGACCGCGCGAAATCCGATCATCCGGCCGTCCAGGCCCAGCTCGACCGGCTGGCCCTGCTGTCGCCGGGCCGCGACATTCTCGGGCTGGAGCGGATCTCCGAGCTGCTCGCCCGGCTCGGCCATCCCGAGCGGGCGCTGCCGCCGGTGCTCCACGTCGCCGGCACCAACGGCAAGGGCTCGACCTGCGCCTTCCTGCGCGCCGCGATCGAGGCGGCCGGGCTCTCGGCCCATGTCTATACCAGCCCCCACCTCGTCCGCTTCAACGAGCGCATCCGCCTCGCCGGAGAGCTGATCGGCGACGCGGCGCTCGCCGCCCTGCTCGCCGAGACGCTGGACGCGGCCGCGGGCATGGAGATCAGCTTCTTCGAGGCGACCACGGCGGCCGCCTTCCTCGCCTTCGCCCGGACGCCCGCCGACGCGGCAATCGTCGAGGTCGGCCTCGGCGGCCGGCTCGACGCGACCAACGCGATCGAGGCGCCTTTGGTCTGCGGCATCGCCCAATTGGGCCACGACCATCACGCCTTTCTCGGCGATCGGATCGAGCAGATCGCCGCCGAGAAGGCCGGCATCGCCAAGCCGGGCGTGCCGCTGGTCACCGAAGCCTATCCGGCCACGATCGCCGCGATCGTCGGGCGGATCGCGGCCGAGGCCGGCGCGATCTGGCTGCCGCGCGGCGAGGGCTGGGACGCCGGCGAGGTCTATCGCGACCGCTGGGGCGTCGTCGAACTGGCGCCCGAGCTGGCGGGCGCGCATCAGGCCCGCAATGCCGCGCTCGCCATCGCCATGCTTCGCCACCAGCGCCTGCTCGACGTGCCCGAGGCCGCGCTCAGGGCGGGGACGCGCTGGGCGGAATGGCCGGCGCGGCTGCAGCTGCTGGCGCCCGGGCCGCTGCGCGACCGGCTCCCCGCGGAGGCCGAATTGTGGCTCGACGGCGCCCACAATCCCGCCGCGGCGCGCGCCGTCGCCGACCATTTCCGCGGCCGCGATGCGCCCTTTCACCTGATTTTCGGGCTGCTCGCCAACAAGCCCGCGGCCGGCGTGCTGCAGCCGTTCCGCGGCCGCGGGCTGACCCTCCACGCCGTCCCCGTGCCGGACCATGAGCATCATGCCCCGGCGACGCTCGCGGCCGAAGCGCGCGCCGCCGGGATGGCGGCGATGACCGCGGCCGGAGTCGCCGAGGCGCTCGCCTGGATCGCCCGCCACGCCGACCGGGCGCGGCCGCCGGTGGTGCTGGTGATGGGCTCGCTCTACCTCGCCGGGGCGGTGCTCGAGGCCAACGGTCAGGCCCCCGATTAAAGAGGGACTGTCCCTATTTAACGGCGACGGTCAGGCGCCCGATTAAATAGGGACTGTCCCTATTTAACGGCGCAGTTCGGCGAGGGTTTCGGCCGCCCAGTCGTACATGTCGGCATGCTTGGCGCGCTCGTAGCGGTCCATCCGCTTCGCCCGTCTCTCGGCCTCCTCGAGCAGCGGCCGCGCCTCGCCGCGGCGGCCGCGGGCGATCAGCAGAGCGGCCTGGCGGCACTGCGCCTCGGCGCCGGGCAGGCGCTCGCCGACATCGGCGTAGATGGCGAGCGCCCGGGCCGCCTCGCCGCCCTCCTCGAGCAGGCGGGCGAGCAGCAAGGCGGCGCGGTCGTTCTCGCTCTGCGAGCCCGACGGCGGCAGCTCCTCGAGCAGCGCCCGGGCGCGCTCGGAGCGGCCGGCCTCGAAGCAGGCGACGGCGAGCTTGAGCTGGAGGCCGCGGTCGGCGCCGGGCGCCCTGGCCTGGGCCGTCTCGTAATGCGGGATCGCCTCGTCCCAGCGGCCGAGCGCGCCGAGCGAATCGGCGATGGCCGTGCGGTTGGCGGCGGTGTCGGCGGTGTCGAGCGCCTCGCGCGCCCGCCTCAGATCGCGCTCGGGATCGATCGCCTTGGCCGCCGCCTGCTTGACCGCGCGCACCTCACGGCGGCCGGCATAATCGGGAAGGATCTCGAACAAGGCGTAAGCGAGGCAGCCGGGGATCGAGAGGAAGATGATCACCATCAGCCACATCTGGTTGCGGCCATTGCGCACGCAATGCACGGCGCAGGCGATCTGGACCAGGATCGAAAGCGCGATGACCGGCATCGCCGCTAGCCCTTCGGCTCCGCCCGGGCGTCGCCCTCGCCCTCCTTGCCGGCGCTGCCGATCGAGGCGTCGATCAGGCCGAGCCGCATCATCAGCCAGAACAGGACGATGCCCGGCAGCGCCGCCGCCGTGGTCAGCCAGTAGAAGTTCACGAACCCCATCGCCTCCACCATCGCCCCGGCGCTGGTGCCGGTGAGCAGCCGGCCGACGACGCTCGCCGCCGCCGAGATCAGCGCATATTGGGCGGCGGTGAACCGCAAATCGGTCAGCGCCGAGAAATAGGCGACGACGGTGACTCCGCCGATGCCGCTGGCGAAATTCTCGAAGCCGATCGCTCCGGCGAGCCCCAAATTGGTCTGCTCGCCCATCGCCAGGAAGGCGAAGGTCGCGTTCGACACGCCCATCAGGATCAGGCTGATCAGCACCGACCGCTTCATGCCGAGCCAGGAATAGAGCACGCCGCCGACGAAGATGCCGGCCAGATAGGCCCAGAAGCCGACGCCGACGTCGTAGAGCGCGATCTGATCGTTGGAATAGCCCATGTCGTCGAGCAGCAGCCGAAGCACGAGCTGGCCGAGCGTGTCGCCGATCTTGTGCAGGAGGATGAAGAGGAGGACGAGCAAGGCGCCCTTGCGCATGAAGAATTCGGCGAACGGCCCGTAGATCGACGCCCAGGTCTCGGCCATGCCCTTCTTCTCGCTCGGCGGGCGGTGCCGCTCGGGCTCGCCGATGAAGAGGCCGGTGAGCATCGCCGGCAGGGCGAAGGCGGCGCAGGCGAGATAGGCGCCCTGCCAGCCGATCCGGCTCGCCAGCACCAGCGCCAGCGCGCCGGCCGCGGTCGAGCCGATCCGCCAGCCATATTGCGACATGCCCGAGCCGACGCCGAGCTGCCGCGGCTCGAGCAGCTCGATCCGGTAGGCGTCGATGACGATGTCGTAGGTCGCGCCGGCGGCGCCGACCAGGATCGCCGCGACCGCGGTCTGGAAGATGTTCGCCGCCGGATCCTGAAGCGCGAGGTTGGCGACCGCGGCGACGACCAGCAGCCCGGCGAAGATCAGCCACGACACCCGCTGGCCGAGCCGGCCGAGCACAGGCAGGCGGATGCCGTCGACGATCCACGCCCAGAACGGCTTCAGATTGTAGACCAGGAAAGCGAGGGTGAAGGCGGTGACCGTCGATTTGGTGATCCCGTCCTGGGCGAGGCGGGTGGTCAGCGTCGCGCCGATCATCGCATAAGGAAAGCCCGAGGAGACGCCGAGGAACAAAGCGGCGAGCGGGGCCCGCTCGAAATAGGGCCTGATGCCCGCCAGGAGCCCGCTCGCGGCGGGCGCTTCGGAGGTCGTTGCCATGCGCCTTTGTAGCGAGTCGCGGCGGCCCGGAAAGCCATTTTGCGTGGCCCTTGCCTTGGCGGCCGCAAAGACGCACCATCGCGCCATGGACATGCCGATCCGGCAGCGGCCGACGCCCGGCCAGCTCAACCTCGCCCGGCGCCTCGCGCTCGGCGAGCCGAGCCAGGGCGAGCGGGTCACCAGCGTGCCAGCGTCGGTCTATACCGATCCCGCCCGCTTCGCCGCGGAGAAGGCGAAGCTGTTCGACCGGCTGCCGACGGTGATCGCGCCCTCGGCGCTGCTGCCCGGGCCCAATATGGCGGTCGCCCATGACGGCTTCGGCCTGCCGCTGCTGCTCACCCGGGACAAAAAGGGCCAGGCGCACGTCTTCTGGAACGTCTGCCGCCACCGCGGCACCCGCCTCGTCGAGGCCGGCGAGGCGCACAAATGCCCGCGCATAATCTGCCCCTATCACGCCTGGACCTACACCGCCGACGGCGCCCTCGCCGCGATGCCGCGGCCCGACACCTTCCCCGGGCTCGACAAGGCCGATCATCATCTCAAGGCCCTGCCGAGCCGCGAGGCGGGCGGGCTGATCTGGTTCGCTCGCGAGGAGAGCGCGGACTTCGCCGACGCCGAGGCGCTGGCGGGCGAGTTCGACGCCTTCGGCCTGGCGGGGCACCACCTGTTTCGCCGCCGCGTCCACGACGTGCCGGCGAACTGGAAGCTGATCATGGACGCGTTCCTCGAAAGCTACCACGTCCAGCGGCTCCACGCCGAGACCATCGCCCGCTTCTTCACCGACGGCATCACCGTCGGCGACTTCATCGGCATCCACCAGCGCTCGGCGGTCGGCCGCACCGAATATCTCGCCGAGATCGACCATGAGGACTGGCCGGCGCTGCGCGCGGTGATCACCTTCGCCTACCAGCTGTTCCCGGCGACGATCATGATCATGAGCCCCGATTACGTGAACCTGATGGTGCTGATGCCGCAATCGGAGGGGCGGACTTTGGTCGAGGATTTCATGCTGATCCCCGAGGCGCCGCGGACCCCCGAGGAGATCGACCATTGGGAGCGGAGCTGGACCCTGCTCGACGAGGGCGTGTTCGCGGCCGAGGATTATCGCGCCGCCGCTCTCGGCCAGAACGGCCTCGCCTCGGGCGCGCTCGAGACGGTGACCCTGGGCACGCTCGAAACCGGCATCCGCGCTTTCCACGACCAGGTGGAAAGGGCGCTAGGGACAGTCTAGGGACAGTTACCTGACTGTCCCTAGACTGTCCCCTGTTGGGGAGGGGTTTCAGCCCTGCGCGTAGAGGGTGAGCTGCTGCGGCACCTTGCGCGTTTTCTTGCCCTGGATATGGCCGTCGAGCGCGTCGAGCGCGCCGAGCAGGACCCGCTCGCTATAGGGCTTGGCGAGGCAGCCGAGCGCGAGGCTCGCCGCCTCGGCGGTGCAATCGCCGGTCACGATCAGCACCGGGATGCGCTTCGCCGCCGCGGCGCGGGCGACGTCGAAGCCGTCGCCTTCGCCGGCCAGCGTGATGTCGGTGAGGACGAGGTCGATCTGCTCGGCGGCGATCGCTTCCGCCGCCGCGGCGAAGCTGTCGACCGTGGCGACCACCTCATAGCCTGCCTCGGCGAGCATATATTCGTTGTCGAACGCGACCAGCGGCTCGTCCTCGACGATCAGGATGCGGCGGATCCGCCTTTCACGCTTGCCGAACAACATGTAGGGCGCACCCCTCCCGAATTGATCTGAACGCGTAACGAGCAATCTGGGAGCTTGTGCCCGGCCGCGCAATCGCTTGAGCGCAAATTCGCTTCGAACCGGCTAGAGATGAGCATATGGAACCGCAGCGCATCGCCAAATTGCTCGCCCGCGCCGGCGTCGCCTCGCGGCGCGAAATCGAGCGGATGATCGCCGAGGGGCGGATCGCGGTCGGCGGCGTCAAGGTCGAGAAGCCGGCGACCCTGCTGACCTCGCTCCACGGCGTCACCGTCGACGGCAAGCCGGTCGCCGAGCCCGCCCCGGCGCGATTGTTCCGCTATCACAAGCCCGCCGGCCTGCTCACCGCCGAGCGCGACCCGAAAGGGCGCGCGACCATCTACGACCGCCTGCCGAAGGGCCTGCCGCGGCTGATGCCGGTCGGCCGGCTCGACCTCAACACCGAGGGGCTGCTGCTCCTCACCACCGACGGCGCGCTCAAGCGGCAATTGGAGCTCCCCGCCACCGGCGTCGAGCGCAGCTACCGCGCCCGCGTGTTCGGCCCGGTCAGCCAGGCGCAGCTCGAGCGGTTGATCGAGGGGATCGCGATCGACGGCATCCGCTACGGCCCGATCGACGCCAATCTCGAACGCCGCACCGGCCGCAACGCCTGGGTCGAGATGCGCCTCAAGGAGGGCAAGAACCGCGAGGTCCGCCGCGTCCTCGAGCATCTCGGCCTCCAGGTCTCGCGCCTGATCCGCACCGCCTACGGCCCGTTCGCGCTCGGCGATTTGCCGGCCGGCGCGGTCGACGAGGTGCGGCGGCACGATCTGGTCGCGTTCCGGAAAACTCTGCAGTGACCATCGGAGACTCCGTTCGCCCTCAGCCTGTCGAAGCCTGTCCTGAGCGACGCCGCAGGCGGCGTCGAAGGGGGCCTTCCTTCCTTTATGACGAGAGCGCGAAGGAAAGGGCTTCGACAGGCTCAGCCCGAACGGCTTTGGACATCCGGCAGTGCGCATAATCGCCGGCCAATGGCGCGGGCGGGCGATCGAGGCGCCGCCGGGCACCGCCACCCGGCCGACCAGCGATCGCGCCCGCGAGGGGCTGTTCTCGATGCTCGCCAGCCGGCTCGGCAGCTTCGAGGGGCTCGTCGTCGCCGATCTCTTCGCCGGCACCGGCGCGCTCGGCCTCGAAGCTTTGTCGCGCGGCGCCGCGCATTGCACCTTCGTCGAGAAAGACCGCGCCGCGCTCGAAGCGCTCCGCCGAAACATCGAGCGGCTCGGCGCCGGCGAACGCGCCGGGATTCGCGCCCAGGCGGCCGAGCATGTCGCGCTCGGCCTGTGCGACCTCGTCTTCCTCGATCCGCCCTACGGCGCCGGCCTTGCCCAGCCAGCGCTCGCGCGCGCCGCGGCCTGGCTTGCGCCCGGCGGCTGGATCAGCCTCGAAAGCCATGGCGAAGAGGTGGCGCCGCCCGCCGGGCTCGAGCGCGAAGCCGAGCGGCGCTTCGGCAAGGCGATGCTGAGCCTCTTCCGGCGCCCGGCAAGCACCGGTTAATCTGACTAAGCTATTGGGAAGGCGGCGCTAACAGGGTTCCTCTAATGAATGCAGCGGCGACAGGCTATGGCGAGCGGGCCAAAGCGGGCGTGCCCACGCTTGTCGTCCACCTGCTGCTCGCGCTCGCGCTGCTGCGCAGCCTCGGCGTCGATCCGCTCGCGCTGCCGCCGCGGGCGCTCACCCTGATCGATCTCGCCCCGCCGCCGCCGCCGCCCAAGGCCGAAGCGCGGCCCCGTGTGCGCGAGCGCAGCCGCCGCGAGGAGGGCGCCGCCTCGCCGCCCAACCTCGAATCGCGGCGCACCGAGATCGTCGCGCCGCCGCCCGTCCTGCCGCCGCCGCCGCAGGTGGTCACCGCGCCGCAGCCCGATATCGGCCCCGATCCGTCGGCGGGCTCGGCCGAGATCGCCGGCCCGGGCACGGGCAGCGGCGGCATCGGCAACGGCCCCGGCAGCGGCGGCCGCGGCACCGGCCCGGGCGGCGGCGGCGACGGCGACGGCGACGGCCTCTCGCCGCCGCGCCGGATCCGCGGCAGCATCAGGGACAGCGACTATCCGCGAAGCCTCGGCGACGCCGGCATCGGCGGCACCGTTTCGGTGATCTACACCGTCGAGACCGACGGCAGCGCGACCCATTGCAGCATCACCCGTTCGAGCGGCAGCCCGGAGCTCGACGCCCACACCTGCCGGCTGATCGAGCAGCGCTTCCAGTTTCGCCCCTCGCACGACCGCGCCGGCCGCCCGATCCGCTCGCGCATCGTCCAGGACCATTATTGGGAAGTCGAGGACGAGCCGCCGACCGAGGAGGCCCCGGTGCGGCGCCGCCGCGGCTTCCGCCTGTTCTAGCGGACGCCGCATTGGATTACCCGCTCATCCTGAGTAGGGACTGAGCCTGGCGAAGCATGTCCTGAGCGATGCCGCAGGCGGCGTCGAAGGGGCCCGTATCGAAGGACCGTCCTTCGAGACGCCGGTTCGACAAGCTCAACGGCTCCTCAGGATGAGCGGGGGGAACCGTTTCTGGCCTGAATCCCTTGAATTCGCTGCCTTCGTTCCCTACCCGTTCGCTCGTGAGCGACCTCCCCGCCAGCCCGAACGAGCCCCCCTATCTCGCCGGCCTCAACCCGCCGCAGCGCGAGGCGGTGCTGACCACCGAGGGGCCGGTGCTGGTCCTCGCCGGCGCCGGCACCGGCAAGACCGCGGCGCTGACCGCGCGGCTCGCCCACCTGCTCTACACCCGCAAGGCCTGGCCCTCCGAGCTGCTCGCGGTGACCTTCACCAACAAGGCGGCGCGCGAGATGAAGGAGCGGGTCGGTCGCATCGTCGGCGAAGCGGTGGAAGGGATGCCGTGGCTCGGCACCTTCCACTCGGTCGGCGCGAAGATGCTCCGCCGCCATGCCGAGCTGGTCGGCCTCAAGAGCAACTTCACCATCCTCGACACCGACGACCAGCTCCGCCTGATGAAGCAGCTGATCCTCGCCGCCGACATCGACGAGAAGCGATGGCCGGCGCGGCTGCTCGGCTCCTATATCGACCGCTGGAAGAACAAGGGCTGGACTCCGGACCAGGTCGATGCCGGCGAGGCCGAGGGCTATGCCAATGGCAAGGGCGCGAAGCTCTACGCGCTCTACCAGGCGCGATTGAGAGATCTGAACGCCTGCGATTTCGGCGACCTCCTGCTCCACATGCTGGTGATCCTGAAGCGCCACCGCGACGTGCTGGAGCTTTACCAGCAGCGCTTCCGCTACATCCTCGTCGACGAATATCAGGATACCAACCAGGCCCAGTATCTCTGGCTGCGGCTGCTCGCCCAGAGCTCCAAGAATCTCTGCTGCGTCGGCGACGACGATCAGTCGATCTATTCATGGCGCGGCGCAGAAGTCTCCAATATCCTGCGGTTCGAAAAGGATTTTCCCGGCGCGAAGATCATCCGGCTCGAGCAGAATTACCGCTCGACCCCGCACATCCTCGCCGCCGCCTCCGGGCTGATCGCGAAGAATGCCGGGCGGCTCGGCAAGACCCTGTGGACCGAGGCCGGCGAAGGCGACAAGATCCAGGTGATCGGCATCTGGGACGGGCCCGAAGAGGCGCGCCGGGTCGGCGACGAGCTGGAGACGATCCAGCTGCGCGGGGGGCGCCTCGACGAATGCGCGATCCTGGTCCGCGCCCAGTTCCAGACCCGCGAGTTCGAGGACCGCTTCATCGCCATCGGCCTGCCCTACCGGATCGTCGGGGGTTATCGCTTCTACGAGCGCGCCGAGATCCGCGACGCGCTCGCCTACCTCCGCGTCATCGCCCAGCCCGCCGACGACCTCGCCTTCGAGCGGATCGTCAACACCCCCAAGCGCGGCCTCGGCGACAAGGCGGTGGCCAGGCTCCATCAGCTGGCGCGGGCCGAGGGCATCCCCTTGTCGTTCGCCGCCGCCCGCATCCTCGACACGGACGAGCTGACCGGGGCGGCGCGCCGCTCGCTCGGCAACCTCGTCGGCGATTTCGCCCGCTGGCGGGCGAAGCTCGACGACTTGCCCCACCCCGAGCTCGCCCGCTTGGTCCTCGACGAATCGGGCTACACCGCGATGCTCCAGGCGGACCGCTCGGCCGAGAGCGCCGGCCGCCTCGAGAACCTCGCCGAGCTGGCGCGGGCGATGGAGGAATATGAGACGCTCGGCGCCTTCCTCGAACATGTCAGCCTGGTGATGGACAACGATGCCGACCGCGAGGCGGACAAGGTCACCATCATGACCATCCACGCCGCCAAGGGGCTCGAATTCGACACCGTCTTCCTCGCCGGCTGGGAGGAAGGCGTCTTCCCCTCGCAGCGCGCGCTCGACGAGGGCGGCAATGCGTCGCTCGAGGAGGAACGCCGCCTCGCCTACGTCGCGATCACCCGCGCCCGCAAGCGCTGCATCATCCTCCACGCCGCCAACCGCCGCATCTACGGCCAGTGGACCAGCAGCATCCCGAGCCGCTTCGTCACCGAGCTGCCCGAACCCCACGTCGACAGCGAGACGACGATGAGCGGCGGCGAGAGCCTGTGGCGCGCCAACTGGTCCGAACGCGCCGACCCCTTCGCCGACGTCGCCCGCCGAACGGGGCGCGGCCCCGGCTGGCAGCGCGCCGCGGCGAGCGGCAGCTTCGAGCGCACGCCGCCCCGCGTAATCGAGGTCAAGGCCAGCGCGATCAGCCTCGGCAACCCAGGCCGCACCGACATCGCGCTGGGCCAGCGCGTCTTCCACGCCAAGTTCGGCTATGGCGAGGTGGCGGAGATCGAGGGCAACAAGCTCGAGATCGATTTCGAGAAGGCTGGGCGGAAGCGGGTGCTGGACAGCTTCGTGAGTTTGGCATGAGGTCGCCAAGATGGACAAGATTGCCGTAACTCATGAGAGCTCTGAGCAGGCACAAAGGCAACTGCAGGATCGCATTAGCGCGTGGCTAATGGAATTGCTTGAGTTCCCCGGATATAGGGAATGGAAGAACGAGCAAATTGTAAGAACGCTACTTGAGGGACATCTTCTTAATATTGACCAAGCACCATTTCCGGATTTTGAATTTCCAAAAGAAATTGAGCAATATATTGACATAGTTCAAGGATATCATGCAATTCTAAGTACGCTGTTCAATGTTCGAGAGTGTGAGTTTTACTTTAAAAAATATCCTTTTGCAGGACGCAATGTCTCACGTGAGGCGCACTTGCGGACATGCTGTGAGTTATTCCTAAGCCGCGTTTATCAATTCAGAGAGAGACTGCTTCGCCAGCTAAAACGACTAGATAGACGTACCAAGCCGAAGGGAATTCCAGTTAGACAAATCCAACAAGCATTCGATGAGCGATTTGGAAATTATTTAGCCGAACGTAATAAGGTTCATCACGAGGAAGAGTACACAGATGTACAATTGAAGGCGATTGGAATAGGAGATTTGCTTTCGATCGCGGATGATTCGCCTCATTGGTTTAAGATCCCTCAAGGGAACTATCTAAAGATTCGCCGTGAATGGGTGAAGAAGGTTGAGACGGCTGCCACTCATCTTGACATATTTGTGGGCCTCGTCGCAGTCTTGATGTTGAAGCGTTGCGATTTCTTGCCAAAATCCCGAAAATCGAAAAAAGCGTGACAGTCACTCTTTTCCCCGATCGGCCATCAGCCCCTCCAGATCGCGGCCGCCATAGGCTATTCCGAGAATGCTGACCTTATCGCCGATCACCGTGTAGACAATCACCGCCCTTCGTCGGAAAGTCAGGCTCCGCAGTCCTTCGCGCAGATCATCGCGCGGACTGCCGCGATCGGGGAAGCGGTCCAGCGACCGGCACACGTCCAGAGCCTCGGCGACGAAACGCTCGCCTGCCTCCGGATTGCCTTCTCTCGCGATGTAGGTCTCGATGGCGTCGAGATCGGCCTGCGCTTCCGGTTCGACGACGACGCGGTAGCGCCTCACCGCGCGGCGTTGCGCCGCCTGCGCGCCTCCGCGAGGTTTGCCTTCACCTGATCGATGGTCAGGCCCGTGTCACGTCCCGCCTTCACCGCATCGTAACGCGCGACGATCTCGGTTCGCAGCCATTGTTCGAGCGCGGGGTCGGTCTCGAACGCCTCTTCCTCGGCCAGCAGACGCAACCCTTCCCGAACGACCTCGCTGGCATTGGCGAAGCGGCCGGAGGCGACGCGGGCGTCGACAGCCTCCGCCAACTCCTCGGGCAGCTCGATATCGAGCCGTTTGGTTGCGTCCATGGCGCCATTCCTCTTGGCGCAATTCTATCGGCCGTTCGCCCGCGCCGCAACGCCGACGATGCGCGGCATGACGACATCGAAGTTACGGACCTTTGGCGGAACACCGCTTTCGTCGCGGGCAACGCCGCGTTCGTCGCGGCACCGGTGCGTGCCGGGCCCGTCGCCCCTAACGGCGCCGCGCACGAGGAGATTCGATCATGCTCACGAACCGCGAAACCGGCACCAACATCAGCGAAATCGCCGACGGCGTCTACCGGATCAACACGCCGTGGCAGCTCCCCGACGGGGCCTTTTCGTTCAACCAGTATCTGCTGCTCGCCGACGAGCCTTTGCTGTTCCATGCCGGCCTGCGCGCCCTGTTCCCGCATGTGCGCGAGGCGGTCGCCGCGGTGATGCCGGTCGAGCGGCTGCGCCATGTCGCGTTCAGCCATGTCGAGGCGGACGAGTGCGGCGCGCTCAACCTGTGGCTGGAGGCGGCGCCTGAGGCCGCGCCGCTGTGCAGCGCGATCGCGGCGATGGTCTCGATCGGCGACCTCGCCGACCGGGCGCCGCGCGGGCTCGCCGACGGCGAGACGGTCGATCTCGGCGGGCGCCGGGTGCGCTGGCTCGACGCGCCGCACGTCCCGCACGGCTGGGACTGCGGCTATCTCTACGAGGAGGAGACCCGGACGCTGTTCTGCGGCGACCTCTTCACCCAGCCCGGCACCGGCGCCGAGGCGCTCGTCGAAAGCGACATCTTGACCCCCAGCGAGGAATTCCGCCGGCCGATGGATTATTACGCGCACGCGCCCAACACGCAGGACGCGCTCGCCCGGATCGCCGCGACCGAGCCCGAGACGCTCGCCTGCATGCACGGCAGCGCCTGGCGCGGCAAAGGCGGCGACATGATCCGCGCGCTGGCGACGGTGCTGGCTTAGAACACCGCCCTTGGCGCGCCGCCCATCATCTGCGCGCGGACCAAGGGAATCGGCGGGCCGCCGTAGCTGAGGAAGCGGTCGTGGAACGCTTTCCAGGCGCGCCTTCCGCCGCGGGTCCTCGTCCAGTCGTCGCGGAGGCGGCGGATCATGAGCTTGCCCATCGTGTAGTTCAAATAAGCGGGGTCGTAGGTGCCGCGCGCCGCCTGCTGCCGGGCATTGCCTTCGTCCTGGTAGCATTGCTCGCGGAACATCGCCCGCGACTGCTCCTGGGTCATCCGGCCGGTGTGCATGCCGATCGCGGAGAGGAAGCGGCAGTCGCGCAGCAGGGCGTTGGAGAGCTGGCCGACATGGGTCTCGGGATCGCCCTCGCCGAGGCCCGCGTCCCACATCATCTCCTCGCCATAATGGGCCCAGCCTTCGGCATAAGCGTAGCCGACATAGATCCGGCCGAACAGCAAGGGCGAGCGATTGGCGTGGAGGAAGTTGAGGAAATGGCCGGGCCAGACCTCGTGGACCGAGGTGAACAGGAGATCGGCCTCGCCGGGAACGAACGCGGCCTGGACCTCGGGCGTCCAGCTCGGATCGGGCGGGGCGATATAATAGACGGAAGGCAGGCCGGTCTCATAGGGGCCGGGAATGTCGATATAGGCCGAATTCTGCCGGTTGTAGGGCGGCGCCTCCTCGACATGCGCCTCCTCGGTGCCGGGGATCGAGACGAGATCGTGGCTCCGGATGAAGGCCCTGAGGCCGGCGAGCTGGCGGCGGGCGCCGGCGACCGGGCCGCCCTCGGGCTTCCGCGCGTTCATCCGCTCCATGCAATCGGGCACCGAGGCGCCGGGCGCGAACCGGGCGCAGGCGGCGACGAGCGCCTGCTGGTTGCGCCGGAGGTCGGCGCGGCCGATCGCCTCGAGCTGGTCGAGCGGCATATCGACCATCTCGGTGTCGCGGATCATCCGGGCGAAGCGCTGCGGCCCAAGCGCGAAATCGGTGGTGGCGGTGCGGCGCTGCGCTTCGAGCCAGTCGGCGAGGCCCCGCATCGCCTGGGCGGCCTCGCCCGAGGCGGCGCGCAGCTGCGCCTGGAGCGCCGGATCGCGGACCTCGGCGAAGGCGGCGGTGCCGTCGCCCGGATAATAATCGGCGAAGCCGCCGAACGCCGATTTGCCGTAGTCGATGAAGCTGACCGGCAGCGGCGTGCGCAGATTGGCGCGGATCTGGCGGGCGGCGCGCGGCACTTCGCGCAGATAGGCGATATAGGCGCGCAGCCGCACCGGCGCCGGCGCATAGGGCCGGGTGACGTAGACCGACGGGTCGAGCCCGTGGTTCATGTAATAGGCCGGATTGGTGTGCGGCTGATCGGCAGTCTCGAGCCAGAACAATTCGCCGCGGGCGTGGGCGATCAGATAGTCGCGCTCGAAGCGCTGGGTGCGGGTCAGCCGGCGCGGGTTGAACGCGGCGGCGGCGGCGATCGCGCTGCGCAGCCGCTGGATCTCATTGCGCAGCCCGGTCTCGCTCCAGTCGGGCAGCCGGCCGTCATATTCGTGCTTGCCCTGGTTGACCGCGAAGGCCGGGTTGGCGCGGAAGTCCTGATCGATGAAGCGGGCGATGAAGGCGGGCCAGCTCTCGGCGCCGGCATGCGGCGCCGGCCGGCGCTGCGCCGCCGCCATGTCCGGCCGGACCGCGGCGGAGCCGGCGAGGCCGAGCGCGGCCGCGATGAGGACGAGGGAAGTGAGCCGGTGCGCCATCGCAGCCTCCGTACGAATCCAGCCCGCCCGGCGCGCTTCTGCACCCAAAATCGCTTCGGCGCCAGCGCCAGCGATCAGCGATGTTGAAGCGCCCGCCGCAGCGGCCTAACTGCATCCCCAGATGCCGGGCCCCTCCCCCTTCGCGATCGCGGACTTCCGCTTCTACTGGGTGACCCGGCTCGCCTCGACCATCGCCCAGATGATCATGGTGATCGTGATCGGCTGGCAGGTCTACGACATCGCCCGGGAAACGATGGGCTGGAAGGCCGCCTCGTTCCAGCTCGGCCTGATCGGCCTCGTCCAGTTCGTGCCTTTGTTCGCGCTGACCCTGGTCACCGGCTGGACCGCGGACCGGCTCGACCGCCGCCTCGTCGCCCGGGCGACGATCGCGCTCGAATTGCTCTGCGCGGGGACGCTCGGCTGGCTCGCCTGGACCGGATCGACCAGTCTGATCGCCCTGTTCGCGGTCGCCGCCATGCTCGGCGTGGCCCGCGCCTTCGCGATGCCGGCGCTGCAGGCGCTGGCGCCCAATCTGGTGCCGCGCGACATCCTCCCCCGGGCGATCGCGATGAGCTCGATCGCCTGGCAGTCCGGGGCGATCGCGGGGCCGGCGATCGGCGGCTATCTCTACGCGCTGGCGCCGCATCTGCCCTACGCGACCGCCGGCGCCCTGTTCGGCCTGTCGCTGCTCTGCATGTTCCTGATCGGCCCCAGGCCGCGCACCCCGATCGAGGGCTCGAAGCATCCCTGGCACCAGATGGTCGACGGGCTTCGCTACGTGCGCGGCAACAAGCTCGTGCTCGGCGCGATCTCGCTCGATCTGTTCGCGGTGCTGCTCGGCGGGGCGACCGCGATGCTGCCGGTGTTCGCCCGCGACATCCTCCACGCCGGGCCGACCGGGCTCGGCCATTTGCGCGCCGCGCCCGCGCTCGGCGCGACCCTGACCGCGATCTGGTTCTCGTTCCGGCCGCTGAAGCGCGACGTCGGCGTCAAGATGCTCGCCGCGGTCGCCGTGTTCGGCGCGGCGACGATCGCCTTCGGCCTGTCGCGCTGGATGCCGCTGTCGCTCGCCTGCCTCGCCTTGCTCGGCGCCGCCGACATGCTCTCGGTCTACGTCCGCCAGTCGCTGATCCAGCTCTACACGCCGGACGACAAGAGAGGCCGGGTCGGCGCGGTCTCGTCCTTGTTCATCTCGGCCTCGAACGAGCTCGGCGAGGCGGAAAGCGGCTTCCTCGCCGCCCTGATCGGCCCGGTCGCAGCGGTCGTCGCCGGCGGCATCGGCGCGATCGGAGTCACCCTCCTGTGGGCGAAATATTTCCCCGAATTGCGCCGCGCGCGCAGCTTCGACGCGCCGCCGCCGGACGTCCGGCCGAGGGAGGCTCTCCCCTAAGGGTCCCTAGGCTACTTCTGCTCGAGCTCCTCCCGGCGCAGCTGTTCCTGCTCCTCGCGCGGCGGCTGCGGCATCGGCGCATCGACGATGATGGCGATCTCGCCGATCCTGACCGGGCTGCGCGGCCGCAGCGCCTGCGCCCTGACGTCGCGCTCCCGTCCGGTGATCGGCACCAGCAGCACCTCCAGGGTCGCCGGGTCGAGGCCGCGGATCGCGCGGTAGATCGGGAAGACGAACTCGGCGGGATGGAAGTGCCGGGGACGATCTCTCAGCCCCGCGCCGAACAGCGAGACGATGCCGACGAGGGTCCGGGGATTGGGGGTGAAGTCGGCGCGGCCGACATGCACCTCCCAGCTGATCTCCGGCGCCCTGTCGGCCTCGACGTCGCCGAGGCGCAAGGCGACGTTGCGCTGCGCCAAGCGCGAAATGTCGATCAGCCGCCGGCCCGCATCCCCCGGCTCGCGCGGCAGCAGCGGGATTCTGACCGGCTCCCGTTCCAGCACGATCGCCCGTCCCAGCCGCGCCAGGATCGTGGCCTCCAGGATCTGCGCGCTGAAAACGCGCGGGCAATATTGGTTCACCTGCGGCGGCTCGCCTTCATAGGAATAGCTGAGCTGCAGCGCGGCGCGCAGCACGTCGCACCCCTTCAGGCTGACCGGCTGGCAGCATTCGTCGAAGAAGGTGTAGGTCGTATTCCGCCAGGTCGTGTCGCCGACCGGGCTGGTCCGGCCGCCGCCCTGCGCGAGCCACAGGTTCCAGAGCCGGTCGACATAGGCATGGTGCACATAGAAGATCGGGTCCAGCGCCGCGGTCACGACGCAGCACATGTTGCCGTTGACCGCGCCGTGAACGGTTCCATGCGGTCCGCTCACGCCGCCCTGCGCGCTGAAATAGTTGAGCGACGTCATGGCATTGTTCACGGCCGTCCCCAGATTGAGCGACAGCAGGCCGCCGCCATTGATGCCGGGGTCGCGGGAGGCATCGAACAGCTGCGCGTCGGTGGCGACGCGGAACGGCGCCGGAAGCGCGCGCTCGGCCGGATTGCCCCAGTCCCAATAGGGAATCGCCCAATCGTACATGGTGCCGTATTTCCGCACGATCCGCTCGAAGAAATACAGATACATGCGGTGCCAGGCCCAGAAGAAATTCGAGTCGAGGTGGCAGGTGTTCCAGGACGGCAGATTGCTCGGGTCGGTGGTGCCGTGGATCGCGGCCTGGTAGAACCAGCTGCAGGGATTGGCGTTGGGAAGCAGCCGCATCGCCCGGATCGCCCGGCGGTAGCCGCGCAGGATGGGATCGTTGGCCGCCATCGTCGAAGCGTTGCGGCGCACCGTCGGGCCGACCGCATAATCGGCCAGCGCGGGCACGCCGAGGAAGAACTGGCTGCCCGCCACGATCGACGCGGCGGCGCCGGTCTTGAGCAGCTGGCGGCGGTCTATTCTGCTGTCCATGGCCATTCTCCCCGGTTGAGAGTCCGACATAGGCCATGAGGAACTGGCGGGCCTGCCCTAATGCCTCCGTTTCGGATCATCGCCGCGAGTCCCGGCGCCACTTCTCGTTCGGCGGCGCCGGGGCCATAGGAATCCGCGCTTTTTGGCCCTATCTCTTTTTCCGGACGTGACTATCGCCGCGATGGAGGAACAGCCCGCATGAAAGCCGCCAACATCCTCGAGACGATCGGCAGCACGCCGCACGTCCGCGTCAACCGCCTGTTCGGCGAGGCCGAGGTCTGGATCAAGCAGGAGCGGGCCAATCCCGGCGCCTCGATCAAGGACCGCATCGCGCTGGCGATGATCGAGGACGCCGAAAAGTCCGGCAAGCTGAGGCCCGGCGGCACGATCATCGAGCCGACCTCGGGCAATACCGGCATCGGCCTCGCCATGGTCGCCGCGGTCAAGGGCTACAAGCTGGTCCTGGTCATGCCGGAGAGCATGAGCCTCGAGCGGCGCCGGCTGATGCTCGCCTACGGCGCGAGCTTCGACCTCACCCCGAAGGAGAAGGGCATGAAGGGCGCGATCGCCCGCGCCGAGGAGCTGATCGCCGGGACGCCGAACAGCTGGATGCCGCAGCAATTCGAGAACCCCGCCAATCTCGAGGTTCACCGCCGGACCACCGCGCGCGAGATTCTCGACGATTTCCGCGACGCCCCGCTCGACCTCCTGATCACCGGCGTCGGCACCGGCGGCCACATCACCGCCTGCGCCGAGGTGCTGAAAGCCGAATGGCCGGGCTTGCAGGTGTTCGCGGTCGAGCCGACCCTGTCGCCGGTCCTCTCCGGCGGCGACCCCGGCCCGCACCCGATCCAGGGCATCGGCGCCGGCTTCGTCCCGGCGATCATGGACACCAGCCTGTTGGACGGCATCATCCAGGTCGAGCCCGCCGACGCCAAGGACATGGCCCGCCGCTGCGCCCGCGAGGAAGGGGTGCTGGTCGGGATCAGCTCGGGCGCCACCCTCCAGGCGATCAAGCAGAAGCTCGCCGAAATCGGCCCCGGCAAGCGCATCCTCGGCTTCAACTACGATACCGGCGAGCGCTACCTCTCGGTGCCGGACTTCCTGCCGGAGTGAGCGAGAGGACAGCTACTCGTACCTGTCCCCATTCGCTTCGAAATAGGGACTGTCCCTATTTTCGCTCGCGCCTGGAGATCAGGGTTGCGATCAGTTGGTTCAGCGGCCGAACCTGATCGAGGGCTTGGGCGGCTGCGGCCAGATCGCGCGCCGTCGCCGCCACCGAAATCGCCTCGTCATAGCGCCTCGCGCGACCGAGCATCTCGGCGCGCTTGCGCTCGGAGCGGAAGTAAAAGCCACTCGCCTCGCCGCCCGGCGCGGAACGGAAGAGTTGCGCGCCTTCAGCCGCCAGTCGCAAGGCCTCGTCGCGGCGCCAGGGAAGCTGGAAGAGCACATAAGCGTAGGCATTTTTCGCTTCGCCGACACTTTCTTGGGACGCACCGCGGCGAATGCGCAAGTCGAGCGATGTCCTGAAATCGTCGAGCGCCCGCAGGTATCGCCACGGCTCGCCGAGGCGTGCCAGCCTGGCTTGGGCGCTGCCGGTCATCTGGAGCAAGTTGCTCGGCTCCCCCGCATGGTTTTGAAGCTGGGTCTGCGAGAGCGCGAGCGACTGGCGAAAGAACCGCCGCGCAGTCCAGATCGAGCGGACCTTGGCCCCGATCGAATAATAAGCGCTGGCGCGAGCACCGAGCGGCATGTCGTCGCGCCCCACCACTGTCCTGACATGGGTCAGCTCGTTCAGCGCCGCGAGGCATCCCATTGGATGCGATCCATGAATGCCGTACCAAGCTGCCGAGGAGTTCCACAGCTCGAGCGCGCGCTGAAGGTCGCCGCCGAATTGGCCGAATCGATCCGCGATGGGTATTCGCGCCAGTTCGCGTAGCGCCATCCAGATATAGGAGAGCTTCGCGAGCTGCCCCAGTGGCGCGCCGTCGGCGGCTGCGGCGGATTCGACCTTGGCCAAAGATTGCTTCAGCACGGCTTCATTGGCGTCTCGGCTGCCCTCCTCCCGCAGCACCCCGCCAAGAAAGTCCAGGCGAGGATCGAGCGCCTCATTGCTGATCGAACGGCGAACCCTTCCGATGCTGACCGCGTCCAGGAGCCAGGTCGAACTGTCCGCGGGCCGCGCGACCAGCGCTCGGCAAAAGTCGTCGAACACATCGATCAGCGTCCGGCGATCAACCTCGATAATCCGGTGGCCGAGGCTGTGAGTCACGAGACGAAGGAATTCCTGCATCGGCGCGCTCGGCGGCAGCTCACGCGAACGCACAACGCAAATCGGCTTGCTGGTGATCGAGGCTTCGAGCAGCTCGGCCTCGAAAAACGAAACGGCGGCGCGAACCTCGGTTGGCTGATCCTGCAGCAACACGCCCGTACCGTGGCGTTCGAACAGCATGCCGAAGAATGCATCCGATTCCGCCATCAGCCGGACACAGCCTTCCAGGATGGCCGGGTGGTCATTCCGGGTAACGGCCTTCCTTATTGCACGGTCCCGCTCGGCGAGAACAACCTCGATGCCGAAACCCTTGCCGCGACGTTTGAGGTCGCGGCGCAACTGCATCAGGTCTTCCGCGCCGGTCTCGCGGGCGCTGAACGAAGAAGAGAGATAAAGCCGCGTCGGGTCTCTCCTACCGCATCGTCGCCATTGCGTAGAGGAAGTCGGCATAGCCCATCGCCGCTTCCTTCAGGCCGGCGACGCTCGGGGTGCGGCTTTCGACGATGAAATATTCGTCGGGGGCGTGGGCGCCGCTGCCGTAGCCGAGGCCGAACTGGCCGGCGCCGACCCGCAGCGGCGCGCCGGTGAAGACGTAGCCCGGCCAGGAGCCGGCGCTGCGCGGGTAGAGCGAATGGGTGACGTTGGCGCGGGTGTAGACCGCCTGCTGGGCGCGGACGACGAGCGCATCCTCGGCGGTCTCGGTCGGGTCGTAGCCGCCCGACATGTTGACCTCGATGTCGGCGAAGCCGCGCGCGGCGAGATGGCGGCGCAGCTTGGGCAGCGCGTCGGCGACACTCATGTCCGGCACCAGCCTGAGGTCGAGCTTGGCCACCGCCCGGCCGGGCAGGATGGTCTTGCCGCCCGGGCCGGTATAGCCGGCGACCAGCCCCTCGATGTTGACCGTCGGCTGCGAGGTCAGCCGTTCGAGCGATTCACGCCAGGGCAGATCGTCGATCCAGCGCCGGACGCCGAGCGCGCGCTTGACCTCCTCCTCGCTCCGGTTGCGCGCCGATTCGGCGATCAGCGCCCGCTCGCGCACCGTCAGCGGCCGGACATGCTCGAACCAGCCGTCGATCGCCGGCCGGTTGCCGTGATCGGCGACCAGCGTCTGCAGCGCCTCGACGAGGTGCCAGACCGGGCTGTCGACCTGCGCCTTGAGGCTCGAATGGATGTCGTGCGCCGGGCCGCGGCCCCAGCGCTCGCCCGAGGAGACCAGCTCGCATTCGATGATCCCCTTGGCGCCGAGGTTGATCTGCACCGCGCCGTTGGCGCCCTGCGCGGCCGAGGGGATGATGACGCCGCTCGCCCGCCGCATCGCGGCGAGCACCGCGGCATCGTCGAACACGTTGTGGAAATGGGGCGAGCCGATCTCCTCCTCCCCTTCGGCGAGCAGGACGAGGTTGACCGGCAGCCGCTTGTTCGCCGCCCTGAACGCATGCAGCGCGGCGAGGAAGGCGCCTTCCGGCCCCTTCTGGTTGACCGCGCCGCGGCCGCGGATGGCGCGGCCGAGCGCGTGATCGAAGATCCGCCCCTCGAGCGGCGGCGAGGCCCATTCGGCGGGATCGAACTGCTTGACGTCGTACATGAAGTAGATGCCGACGGTGCGCGCCGCGCCGGCGTCGAGCAGGCCGAACACGGCGGGGACGCCGCCGGTCGGCACCTGGCGCACGCCGGTGAAGCCGGCCTCGGTCGCCAGCCGGGCCATATGGTCGGCGCCCTCGGCGATGTTCAGCTGCTCGGCGGCGATGGTGGGGAGCGCGATCCATTGCTGGATTCGGCGCACCGACTCCTCGAAGCCGGCGTCGATCGCGCGCGAAATCGCCTCGCGATCGCCCTGGGCGAAGGCCGCGCCCGGCGCGAGCAGGGCGGTGGCGGTGGCGGCGGCGCCCTTGAGCAGGGTGCGGCGGTCGGTCTCGGTCATCATACTCCCCCTGTGCTGCGGCGCGGATTGAATACGCGCGGGCCGGTGCTGTCCAGCCGGAACTGCGCGCTTCCGGCCGGCGTTCTCGCCCCGCAACAATTGGAGCCGGACCATGGAAGACAGAGAAGTCGAACGCGAGACGGTGGTGGTGGCCGGCGGCCGCGACGGCGGCGGCAGCGGCGGCGCGATCGCGGCGATCCTGGTGATCCTGGTGATCGCGGTGCTCGCCTTCCTCTATTTCGGCGGCTATCTCCAGCGCGCCGCGGACCAGACCGACATCAACGTCAACGTCGCCGCGCCGAAGATCGAGTTGCCCGACATCAAGATCGAAACGCCGCCGGCCGCCCAGCAGCAGCAGCCCGCCGACGCCAACAAGCAGTGAAGGCGCCGGCGCCCCGCCGGGGCATGCCGTCGGTCGCGCTCGACGAGGCCGAATATAAAAGGCGGTTCAGGGCGCAGTTCGCCGATCCCGCCTTCGCCGCGGTCGCGGCCGAGCTCGAGCGGGTCGCCGCCGTCGCCTGGGACGGTTATGCGAACGGCCGCAAGTCGCCGCGCACCGAGAAGGCGGGAGCCGGCTTTGCCGACCCCGATTACGACCTGGCAGTGGATTGGATCGCCGCCCGCGCCGCGGTGAAGAAAGCTCAGGCCGAATATGAGGACTCGGCGCAACCGCCTTGCATTCTCATCATAAACGGCTCCTCACGGAGCGAGCATACCTGCCCCGGCGAGATGTCGAAGAGCTGGCGCCTGACCGAGATCGCGGCCGAGATTTGCGGGCGGGACGGGGTCAAGGTCGAGATCCTCAACCTGTCCCGCCTCGCCGCCGAATATGGCGCGAAGATCCATCCCTGCAAGGCCTGCTTCTCGACCGCGGCGGCGCTCTGCCACTGGCCCTGCTCCTGCTACCCGAACCATGCGCTCGGCCAGACCCAGGATCTGATGAACGACATCTATCCCTTGTGGGTAAGAGCGCACGGCATCATGCTGATAACGCCGGTCAATTGGTACCATACTTCCTCGCCGATGAAGCTGATGATCGATCGCCTGGTCTGCGCCGACGGCGGCAATCCCGATCCCACCGCGACCCACGGCAAGGACCCGCTGAAAGCCAAGCAGCTCGAGCTCGCCGGCTGGCCCTATCCCCGCCACCTCGAAGGCCGCCTGTTCGCGGTCGTCGTCCACGGCGACGTCGAGGGCGCCGAGAACGTCCGCCGCAGCCTCGTCGACTGGCTCCGCTTCATGCACCTCGTCCCCGCCGGCGTCCCCGCCGAGCTCGACCGCTATATCGGCTATTGGCAGCCCTATGCGACCAGCCACGACGCGCTCGACCGGGATCTGGCGATCCAGGAGGAGGTGCGGAACGCCGCCCGCACCCTGCTCGAGGCGGTCCAGGCCCGCCGCTCCGGCCACCTCGTCAGCGCCGGCGAGGATCTTCCCCAGCCGCGGCAGAAGTGAGACTTTGCGAGGCCTGGCGCGCTAGTACAAGTGCACGCGCGGCACGTCGTCGGCGGCGCAGCGCCGGCACACGAGCTGGTTGCGAACGCCGAGACTGTTTGTGACAATCGGAGCGGCAAGCCTGAACCAGGAAGACCGCCACAGGCCCTGATATCGATCGAACCGCCCGAACGAGCCATCCTTGGTAAGCAAATCCACTCCTCGATGCTGAGCCAGGATGACGTGCCAATGTTCGCATCGCCGGCAAACCAGCGCCGCCACAGAACCTTTTCGAGCAGCCATGACCTGCTCCAATGGGTAATCATTGCTTTCAACGGCGGAGGTTCGATATTGGCTGTCGGTCAGCTGGACAACGCCTCCAATAGCGATCCTTGAATCGCCTGCGTGCTCTGCCCTAAAAAGCGTCGCGCGATTCGTAAGAAAGGCGCTCTTTATTCCCCGGAATTTGAACCAGCCAAAGATTCCACTCATGATGATCTTGCCCGAGAACGGAGGATTGCTGACGTCTTATCGCGAGGAGGAGGACGGATCATAGCTCATTATTTGGAATGGGCATAGCCCGATCGCGCGGTTGAGCCGCCGCTTCGGTTCCGCGGCGGCAGCCAGCGGGCGACCGGCAGCAGGGCGATCGTGAACGGGACGAGACCGACCAGCGAGGGACGGCAGCGGGCATTAACCGGTTTCCAAGACCCGGCTGATAGGGCGGGTCTTCATGCGTATTTGCTTCCGTGCCGCTGCCGCGTTGCTCGCCGCTTTTTCCGCGGCGGCGCCGGCGCGCGCCTCCGACACGCCCGAGCCGTTCGTCGCCAGCCGCGATTCGGCGGCGTTCGAGCGCTCGCTGCAATGCCTCGCCGAGGCGGTCTATTACGAGGCGCGCAACCAGTCCGAAGACGGCCAGCGCGCGGTCGCCCAGGTGGTGCTGAACCGGGTCCGCCATCCGGCCTATCCGAACAGCGTCTGCGGCGTCGTCTACCAGGGCTCCGAACGGGTCACCGGCTGCCAGTTCACCTTCACCTGCGACGGCTCGCTCGGCGGGGGGATCGAGCCCTATGCCTGGGAGCGCGCCCGCCGCATCGCCGCGGCGGCGCTCAGGGGCAGCGTCTATCGCCCGGTCGGGCTCGCCACCAATTATCACACCACCGCGATCAGCCCCTATTGGGCGCCGAGCCTCGTCCCCCAGATCACGCTCGGCGACCATATTTTCTATCGCCGGCCGGGCAGTGGCACGGCCGAGGCGTTCAGCCAGGCCCCGGCCCCGGACGATCCCGGCTGGGTGCCGCAGACGCGCCAGCCTGGCGTCGGCGGCGGGCGCAATGCGACGACCGTCGCCTACGAGATACCGGTCCGCGAAATCGCCATCGTCGAGCGGCCGCTGCTGTTTCGAACGATCGGCGGGCGCCGGCCGGCCGCGTCCGGCCCGAGCCGGCGGCCGCCGCGCGCCGCTGCCCTCCGCCCGGGCCCGCGCCTGTCGATCGAGGGCGGAGTCAGGGTCTATCGTGGCGGCGGCGCGGCCGATTAGTTGCGCGGCGCCGACTGTCGAACTGGGGGCGCCGCGACAGAAATGAAGGATGATTGATTCCACTGGCTGCCGCGACTATCTATCCGGCGTGGAGCAACCGATGCCCGAACCTGTTTTTTTTGACTCTGCGCACAAGACGGCCTCGATCACGAGGCTGGGTCTGGCATTCTCGCCGCTATTAGGTTTCCTGGTGTTGTTGGCGGCTGCCCTCAGTTCTTGAAGCGCGCGCTCAGCAGACCGACGATAAGTCCGAAAAATATATAGCCATAAAGAGCTTCGATCGCTGCAAACACCCTCAGCTCCGGCAGCGGTGTAAGGTCGCCATAGCCAAGCGTCGTCCAGGTAACGATGCTGAAGTAGAGCGCATCCCAGAAGGAATCGGCCGCGGAAGTTGAGGCGTGAAGCCCGATTGCATGGTGGACGAGAGCGAAATGCACGAGCAGCAGCAAGCTTTGGGCGGAGAGCGACACGATCACCCAGCCATTCGTCCATTCGTGCCGGGAGAGCATAACGACCGCGAGGATGGCCGGACAGGCCATCAGGAAAGCGCTCAGATACGCTAGGCTATGGTGGAGCGCAAATGCCCACGGGAGGAAACAGGCACCAGCGGTGAAGACAAGCTGACCTGCAATCGGTACAATATAGAATGCGATCTGCTGCGTTCTCTGGGACATAGTCGTCAACTCAACCTTCATTGCCTTCGTGCCGGCCTTCACCGCTATTTGAATGGGCAAGCACCTCGCGCGCAATATTAAACACGCCAATTGGTTCAATCGCTTTCAATTCCGCGGCGCCTGCCGCCGGTAGCTGAGCGCCTCGGCGACATGCACCCGCCCCACCGTCTCGCTCCCCGCCAGGTCCGCCACCGTTCGCGCCACCCGCATCACCCGGTGATAGCCGCGCGCTGACAGGCGCATCGCCTCGGCGGCCTGGGCGAGCAGGCGGCGGCCGGGCTCCTCCGGGGTCGCCACTTCGTCGAGCAGCTCGCCGTCGGCTTCGGCGTTGGTGCGGATGCCGCGGGCCTGGTAGCGCCGGGTCTGGACGGCGCGGGCGCGGGCGACCCGGCGGGCGACCTCGGCCGAGCCTTCGGCCGGCGGCGGCAGGACGAGGTCGGCAGCGGCGACCGCGGCGACCTCGACATGAATGTCGATCCGGTCGAGGAACGGGCCCGAGACCTTGGCCTGATAGTCGGCGGCGCAGCGCGGCGCCCTTGCGCAGGCCAGAGCGGGATCGCCGAGATGGCCGCAGCGGCAGGGATTCATCGCCGCGACCAGCTGGACCCGCGCCGGGAAGGTGACATGGGCGTTGGCGCGGGCGACCTGGACCCGGCCGGTCTCGAGCGGCTGGCGCAGCGAATCGAGGACGTTGCGCTGGAATTCGGGCAATTCGTCGAGGAACAGCACGCCGAGATGGGCGAGGCTGACCTCGCCCGGCTTCACCTTGAGGCCGCCGCCGACCAAAGCCGGCATCGAGGCGCTGTGGTGCGGCGCGCGATAGGGCCGGGTGCGGATCAGCCGGCCGTCCTTCAATTCGCCGGCGACCGAGGCGATCATCGACACTTCGAGCGCCTCCGACGGGGTCAGCTCGGGGAGGATCGCGGGCAGGCAGGCGGCGAGCAGCGACTTGCCGGCGCCCGGCGGCCCGGTCATCAGCAGATTGTGGCCGCCGGCCGCGGCGATCTCGAGCGCGCGCTTGGCGCTCTCCTGGCCCTTGACCTGGGCGAGGTCGGGCCCGGCGCCGGGCGGGTCGGCCTCGCCGGGCGCCGGGGCGGCAAGCACCGCGCTGCCGCGCAGATGATTGAGCAGGGCGATGAGGTCGGGGGCCGCGATCAGCTCGATGTCGCCGGCCCAGGCGGCTTCGGGCCCCTGCCCCGCCGGGCAGATCAGCCCGAGCGAACGCGCCGAGGCGTGGATCGCCGCGAGCAGCACCCCCGGCGAGGGTGCGATCCGGCCGTCGAGGCAGAGCTCGCCGACGGCGACATATTGGCTCAGCGTCTCGCGGTCGATCACCCCCATCGCGGCGAGCAGGCCGAGCGCGATCGGCAGATCGTAATGCGAGCCTTCCTTGGGCAGGTCGGCGGGCGAAAGGTTGACCGTGATCCGCTTGGGCGGAAGCGACAGGCCGATCGCGGCGAGCGCGGCATGGACCCGCTCGCGGCTCTCCCCGACCGCCTTGTCGGGCAGCCCGACGACGAGGAACTTGGGCAGCCCCGCGGCGACCTGGACCTGGACCTCGACCGCGCGCGCCTCCAGCCCGAGAAACGCAACCGTGGCGACATGCGCGACCATTTGCCCGCTTTCCATCCAGACAGGATATGTTTTCATCCGTTTTGGATGGATCGGCGCGCGAAGTCGAGAGGCGCATTTGCAGCGGCGGCCGGCCGTTCCTACATCGCGGCGATGAGCGACCAGCGACGCCGGATGCAATGGACTGAGATGCCGCTGGTGCGCCATGCGCTCGTCGCCCTCGGCTTCCTCCTGATCGCTCTGACCCCCGTCGTCGGGCCGATTCCCGGCCCCGGCGGGATCATCGTCTTCGGCGCCGGCTTGAGCCTGATCCTCAAATATACCGGCTGGGCGAAGCGGCTCTACGTCCGCCTCAAGCGCAAGCATCCGAACAAGGGCCGCTGGGCGGACTGGAGCCTCCGGCGCGCCAGCGCCCGCCGCCGCGAGGAGATCCGCAAGCAGGGCCAAGCCGAGAATTGACTTTGGCGCCGGCCTTGCCTATCGCGCTCGCCGACGAGGCCGCCTTGTGGCGGCCCTTTTCTTTCGACTTCGAATTACGAGGAATGAGCGATGAAGCGCACCTTCCAGCCGAGCAATCTCGTGCGCAAGCGCCGGCACGGCTTCCGCGCCCGGATGGCGACCGTCGGCGGGCGCAAGGTCCTGGCCGCGCGCCGCAGCCGCGGCCGCAAGAAGCTGTCGGCCTAAATACGAACCCGATCGGCAAGCTGAGGCGCCGCGCGGACTTTCTCGCCGCGAACGGCGCCCTGCGCGCGCCCACGCCGGGCTTCGTCCTTCTCGTCCGCCCGCGCGGCGACGGCGACCCGGCGATGCGGCTCGGCCTCACCGTTTCGAAGAAGGTCGGCAACGCCGTCGTCCGCAACCGGATGAAACGGCGCCTGCGCGAGCTCGCCCGGGCCGTCCTGCCCAAAGCGGGGCTCGCCGGCGCCGATCATGTCCTGATCGGCCGGCAGAGCGGGGTCGAACGGCCCTTCGCCGAGCTCGCCGCCGAGCTCGAGAAAGCGCTCCGCAAGGTGAAGGAAAAAGCCGTTCGGCCTGAGCTTGTCGAAGGCCTTTCCTTCCCTTCTGCCGGCAAAAGCAAGGAGAGGGCTTCGACGGCCCCGGATCCAGCCCGGGGCCGAACGGATTTGGGCAACTCCCAGGGTCCGGGGACGGATTCGTGATCGCGAAGCTGCTGATCCTGATTGCACGCGGCTGGCAATTGGGGCCGTCGCGCATCCTGCCGCCGAGCTGCCGCTACCAGCCGAGCTGCTCGGCCTATGCAATCGCCGCGCTTTCCCGCTATGGCGCGCTGCGCGGGTCCTGGCTGGCCGCCAAGAGGCTCGCGCGCTGCCACCCCTGGGGGGGATCCGGCTACGACCCCGTACCCGAGAGCGACGGAAGGCTGAGGCACTGAAGGTGAACAACGATAACAGGAACATGATCCTCGCGGTCGTCCTTTCGGCGATCGTGCTGTTCGGCTGGACCTTCGTCTCCGATCGCTATTTCACGCCCGCCAACCCGCCCGTCACCAGGATCGAGAAGGGCCGCGAGGTGGCGACGCCGCAGCCCCAGGCGAGCCCCGGGTCGAACGCGCCGGCGGCGATACGGGACCGCGCCGGCGTGCTGCGCGAAAGCCCGCGCCTCGCCATCCGCACGCCGCGCCTCGCCGGCTCGATCAACCTCAAGGGCGCCCGGATCGACGATCTCGTCCTCACCCGCGAGCGCGAGACGATCGCCGCCAATTCGCCGCCGGTCCGGCTGTTCTCCCCGGCCGGCGCTCCGGGCGCCTATTTCGCCGGCTTCGGCTGGACCGGCCAGAACGTCGCTCTGCCCGGCCCCGACACGATCTGGCAGGCGAACGGCGCCGCGCTGACTCCGGCGACCCCCGTCACCCTGAGCTGGAACAACGGCCAGGGGCAGATTTTCGAGATCCTGCTGTCGGTCGACGACGGCTATCTGTTCAGCGCCGAGCAGCGGGTCGTCAACCGCGGCGCCGGCGCGGTCGCGGTGCGGCCCTTCAGCCTCGTCAGCCGGGTCGGGCCGTCGCACGATCCCGACACCTGGCCGGTTCATGTCGGGCCGATGGGCGTGTTCAACGGCGCCGCCGATTACAGCAACAATTACAGCGACGTCGCCGCCGACGGCACGCGCCGGTTCGCGAGCCGCGGCGGCTGGCTCGGCTTCACCGACAAATATTGGCTGGCGGCGATCATCCCCGATCAGGCGAGCAGCGTCGAGGCCGCGCTTCGCCACAGCAACGCCACCGACAGCTATCAGGCCGATTATGCCGCGCCGCTGGCCCTGGTCGCGCCGAACGGCGCCACCCGCTACGCCTCCCATCTGTTCGCCGGCGCCAAGGAGGTCCAGCTGCTGCAGAGCTATTCGGACACGCTCGGCACCGAGATCGAGCGGGCGATCGACTGGGGCTGGTTCCGCTGGTTCATGAAGCCGATCTTCTACCTGCTCAACTGGCTCTTCGCCCATATCGGCAATTTCGGCCTCGCGATCATCTGCCTGACCCTGATCGTCCGCACCCTCCTGTTCCCGATCGCCCAGCGGCAGTTCAAGTCGATGGCGGCGATGCGCGCGATCCAGCCCAAGATGAAGGCGATCCAGGATCGTTATGCAGACGACCGCATGACCATGCAGCAGGAGGTGATGAAGCTCTACAAGGAGGAGAAGGTCAATCCGGCGGCGGGCTGCCTGCCGATCTTCCTCCAGATCCCGGTCTTCTACGCGCTCTACAAGGTGCTGATGGTCTCGGTCGAGATGCGCCACAAGCCGTTCGTGCTGTGGCTCCGGGACCTTTCCGCGCCCGATCCGCTGACCCCGGTCAACCTGTTCGGCTATCTGCCGTTCACGCCGCCGCACATGCTCGCCATCGGCGTCCTGCCGATCCTGCTCGGCATCACCATGTGGCTGCAGATGCGCCTCCAGCCGCAGATGCCCGATCCCGTCCAGCGCCAGATTTTCGGGCTGATGCCGTGGGTGCTGATGTTCGTGATGGCGAGCTTCGCCGCCGGCTTGCAGCTCTACTGGGTGACCAACAACATCCTCACCATCGCCCAGCAGAAATGGCTCTACAGCCGCCATCCCCAGCTGAAGGCGCAAGCGGCGACGTGAGCGCGGCGGCGGAGCTGGAGGAGACCGCGCGCAAGCTCTTCGCCGGGCCCGTGGCCTTCCTGAAATCCGCGCCCGAGCTCCGATTCCTGCCCGACCCCGGAGTCCCGGAAATCGCTTTCGCCGGCCGGTCCAACGTCGGCAAATCCTCCCTGCTCAACCGGCTGACCAACCGGGCAAGCCTGGCGCGCACGTCGAACACGCCCGGGCGGACGCAGGAGCTGAACATCTTCGAGGTCGGCGCGCCGGTCCGCCTGCGCCTCGTCGACATGCCCGGCTACGGCTTCGCCAAGGCGCCGAAGGATCTGGCGCGCAAATGGCGCTACCTCGTCAACGATTATCTGCGCGGCCGCCAGGTGCTGAAGCGCACGCTGCTGCTGATCGACAGCCGCCGCGGCATCGCCGACGTCGACCGCGCGGTGATGCAGATGCTCGACGAGGCCGCGGTCAGCTACCGTCTGATCCTCACCAAGGCCGACAAGGTGAAGGCGAGCGCGCTGGCCGAGGTGACCGCGTTGACTGGAGAGGAAGCGCGCAAGCATCCTGCCGCCCACCCCGAGATCATCGCCACGTCGAGCGAAAAGGGCCTCGGCATGGACCGGCTGCGCGCGGCGGTGCTAGAGGCGGCGCTCGGCTGAGTCACCTCGCCGTTCTCCCGCGAAAGCGGGAGTCCAGCCAGGCCTCGGAACCGCGCGACCGCCGCCTGGGCCCCCGCTTTCGCGGGGGCACGAATTGGGAGACCGCATGCTCAAGCTCATCATCGGCAACAAGGCCTATTCCTCCTGGTCGCTGCGCGGCTGGCTGGCGGTCAAGCAGTCCGGCCTGCCGTTCGAGGAGATCACCGTGCCGATGTTCGACGAGGCCTGGGACAAGCGCACCCAGGGCGACGAGTTCGCGCCGTCGGGCGGCAAGGTGCCGATCCTGTGGGACGACAAGACGGTGATCTGGGATAGCCTTGCGATCGTCGAATGGCTCGCCGACAAGACCGACCGGGCCCGCTACTGGCCGCGCGACGACACCGCCCGCGGCATGGCCCGCTCCATGGCCGCCGAAATGCATTCGGGCTATCCGAACCTGCGCCGCGAGCTTTCGATGAACGTGCGCAGGCAATTCCCGACGCCGGAGCTCGGCGAGCCGGTCAAGGCCGAGATCGCGCGCATCTTCGAGCTCTGGGCCCAGGCGCGCGCCCGGCACGGCGGCGGCGGGCCCTACCTGTTCGGCACGTTCGGCGCGGTCGACATCATGTTCGCGCCCGTCGTCACCCGCTTCGTCACCTATGCGATCCCCGTTCCCCGCTTCGTCGCCGCCTACATGGAGACGGTCCTCGACCACGCCTGGCTGCAGGAATGGATCGAGGCGGCGCAGGAGGAGCCCTGGGTGATCGAGCAGTACGAGGCGCCGCAGGCCTAGCCCCCACGGCGTCATTGCGAGGACCCCGCAACGACGGCGGGTCAGTAGGCGCTGCCGTCCTTGTGGACGAAGGCGCCGCTGGCGGCGTCGAGGCGCAGGTCGATGTCGGGATAGTGGCAGTCGCTGACCGCTGCCCTGCCGATCGCGACGAAGGTGCAGGGCGCGTCCGAGCGGTTGACGAGGTGGTGGCCGTCGGCGACGCCCTTGAGGAACACCGCGCAATCGCCGGCGCGCATCGCGCTCTCGCCGCCCTCCTCGATCAGCACCGCCTCGCCGTCGAGCATGACGACGAGCTCGTCCTCGCCTTCGTGCCAGTGGCGCTGCGAGGAGATGCCGCCGGGCTCGAGCGTGACGTGGCTGATGCCGAAATCCTCGACCCCCGCGGCGAGGCCGAGCTTGCGGTAATGCCGCTTCGCCATCGCCTCGGCATAAGGCGGCGGATAGCCGGTGCGGTTGATCCGTTCGATCGAGTCGAGGTCGAGCTTGGGCATTTGGCCTCCCATTCGATGGACTAGCTCAAAAACCGTTCGGGCTGAGCTTGTCGAAGCCCTCCCCTTCTCTTGTCATCCTGCGCAAGAAGGAAGGCCCTTCGACAAGCTCAGGGCGAACGGAGTGGGGTGTGAAGTCCGGTGAAATATTCTAGGCCGCGCAGATGAGCGCCGCAATCGACCCCGTCGACCTCGCCGCCCGGCTGATCGCCTGCCCGAGCGTCACCCCCGCGCAAGGGCCGGTGTTCGACGTGCTCGAAGACGCCCTGACGCCGCTCGGCTTCACGGTTCATCGCTTCACCCTCGGCGAGGCGCCGGACGGGCCGGTCGAGAATCTGTTCGCGACGCGAGGCTCGGGTTCGCCCCATTTCGCCTTTGCCGGCCATCTGGACGTGGTGCCGCCGGGCGAGGGCTGGACCGGCGACCCTTTCACCCCTGAGATTCGCGGCGGCCTGCTCCGCGGCCGCGGCGCGGTCGATATGAAGAGCGGCATCGCCGCCTTCGTCGCCGCCGCGGCGGAGACCGCCCATCCCGGCACGCTCAGCCTGATCGTCACCGGCGACGAGGAAGGGCCGGCGACCTGGGGCACGCCGGCGATCATGGCGTGGATGGCGCAGCGCGATATCCGGCCCGACATGATCCTGATCGGCGAGCCGACCTCGGAAGCGCGGCTCGGCGACATCGTCAAGATCGGCCGGCGCGGCTCGGTCAACATGTGGCTGACGATCCCGGGCGTGCAGGGCCATGTCGCCTACCCGCACCGCGCCGACAATCCGGTGCCGAGGCTGGCCCGGCTGATCGCCGCGCTCGAGGCCATTCACCTCGACGACGGCAATGACGCGTTTCAGCCCTCGAACCTGGAGATCACCGCGGTCGCCACGTCGAGCAGGGCGACCAACGTCATCCCCGGCTCGGCCAGCCTTCAGCTCAACATCCGCTTCAACGACCGCCATCGCGGCGCCGATCTCGTCGATCTCGTCCGCCGCACCGCCGCCGAAGCCGCGCCCGGCACCACCGTCGAAGCGAAAATCTCGGGCGAGGCCTTCCTCACCCCGCCCGGCCCGATCTACGATATCGTCAGCGCCGCGATTCTGGCGGAGACCGGGACGAAACCCGCGCTTTCCACCCATGGCGGCACCTCCGACGGCCGCTTCCTGATCGCGCTTTGCCCGGTGGTCGATTTCGGCCTGCCCAACGCGACCATGCACAAGCTCGACGAGGCCGCCGCGGTCGACGACATCCGCGCCCTCCAGCGCATCTACGCGCGGGTGATCGCGGCCGCCCTCCAAAAATAGGGACAGTCCCTATTTACCGATTTGGAAAGAGGGACTGTCCCTATTTTTTGCGCCTGAGCACGATGTAGAGCGCGCCGGCGCCGCCGTGGCGGGGATGGGCGTTCCTCACCGCGGCGATCCGGCCGGCGTGGCGCGAGGCGGCGAGCCAGTCGCCGACCGCCGCCCGGATCGCGCCGCGCCGTTCGCCGCCCGAGCGCGGCTTGCCGGTGATCAGCAGCAGCACCCGGTTGCCGGCGGCGATCGCCTGCTCGAGGCGATGGTCGAGCAGGCCGTAGGCGGTCGCCAGGCTGTGGCCGTGCAGGTCGAGAATGCGGTCGGGCGGGACGAGGCCGCGCGCCAGCCGCCGGTCCCAGCTGCCGTCGAGGGTGGTGCCGGGCCCGGCCGCGCGCGCGGGGGCGGCGGCAGCCGGCGCCGGCCGCGGCTTCGCCGGCAAAGGCGGGTCCTCGCTCGGCTCGGCCGCAGGCGCGCCGTGGAGCGGGCGGACGCTGTCGACCACCCTGCGCCAGAGCGCGCGTTCCTCAGCGCTGAGCGGGCGCATGACGCAGCCGGCGCAGCGTTCCGCGCGGCAGCAGCAGGGCCGCGCGGCCGCGAGACTGCATCGACCCGGCGGTCGCCGCCGCCTCGGCGCCCGCGCCCCAGAAGGTGTCGAACCGGTTCGGCCCGCGGATCGCGCCGCCGGTGTCCTGCGCGACCCAGAGGCCGTCGGCGGCCGGATTGTCCATGCCGGAGAGCAGCACCGGCGCCCCGAGCGGCACGAATTTCGGATCGGCGGCGACGCTCGTCCGGGGCGTCACCGGGCGGCCGAGCGCGCCCAACGGTCCCGGCCCGGTCAGCTCCTGGAAGAAAACGTAGGAGGGATTCTCCCGCATCAGCGCCCGTCCCGCCTCGGGATTGGCGGCGATCCAGTCGCGGATGCGCTGCATGCCGACCGGCGCAGGCAGCAGCCCGCGCTCGCGCAAGAGCCGCCCGATCGCGACATATTCGCGCCCGTTCTGCCCGGCATAGCCGATCCGAATCACGCTGCCGTCGGCCAGCAGCAGCCGGCCCGAGCCCTGGATCTGGAGGAAGAACAGATCGACCGGGTCGGCGGCCCAGGCCAGTTCGAGCCCGCGTCCGGCGAGCGCGCCCTCCTCGATCGCGGCGCGGTCGTGGTAGGGGACGTAATTGCCGGCCTCGTCGAGCCGCCCCCTGCCCCGCGCCCCGGTCGCCGGATTGGCGTCGAGCAGATCGGGCGGCTTGCGGTAGATCGGCACCTCGCAGCCCGGCTGCGGCGTCCGGCAGCCGCGTATCTCGGGCTCGTAATAGCCGGTGGCGAAGGCCGCGCCGGCGCCGATCTCGACCGGCTCGAAGCGGGTTCGGAAGAAGCGGGCGAAATCGGCCGGCCGGGCCGCGCACAGCTCGCGCCAGTCCTCCGGCCGGGTCAGCCCGCTCGCATCGGCCCGGCTGGTCAGCGAAGGGCAGGAGATCTGGAAGGCGCGCCAGGCGCGCTCGGCCGCCGCCGCCTCGAGCCGGGGCAGCGCCGGCGCGCGGCGCACGCCGGCCTCGAGCGCGGTCGCCGGCGGAGCGGACGGTGCGGGGGCGGGATGGCGCGGGGCCGGAACGCAGCTCGCCAGCCCGGCAAGCAGGCCGGCCAGCCAGCGGCGCCCGATCAGGCGGCCTCGTCGGTCTCGACGAGAAGCCAGTTGGGATCCTTGCTGGCGAGGTTCCGGCGGAAGGTCCAGATGTCGTTGGTCGGCACCGCGTCGGAGAGCGAGCCGGCGATCAGCTCGCCCTCTTTGTCGCGGGTCACCGCGGCGACGAAGGCGTCGAAGCGGACCTCGATCTCGGCGGTTCGGCCGTCGAGCCGGGCATCCTCGATCGCCGCCCGCTCGATCGCGACCAGGCGGTTGTCGAGGGTGTGGCCGGCGGCCTCGCGCTCGTCGATCGACTCCTCGAAGGCGGCCCGGACCTCGGCGCCGGTGAGGTGGCCGAGCTCCTCGCGGTCGCCCTTCCAGAAGGCTTCGAGCACCATCTTGTAGGCGGCCTGGGCGCCCTCGATGAAGCGGGCGACGTCGAAGCCCGGATCGGCGGCGACGATGGCGCGGATGCCCGCGGCGGCGCCCTGCTCATAGGCGAGGCCGCTGGGCTCGGCGGGATTGGCAGCGACGTCGGGGGCGGCGGCGGCCGGGGCGGCCTCGGGCGCGGCTTCGGGCCGGGTCACCGGCTGCTGCTCGTGGCCGGTCCGCTGGCCGAGCACGGCATAGAGCCTCAGGCCCACGAAGAGGGCGATCATGGCCAGAAGGACGATCTCGACGGTCAACCAGCTTCTCCCGGGGCGATAGGCCTACATAGGCGCGAAGCGGTCCGGTTTCAAATCAGCAATCCCGGCAACGAACGGCGGGCGCGGATGTTGCGCCGAAAGCGGGCTCCTGCTACCCGCCCTTCCCGACCCGGCGCCCCGCGCCCCAACCCTTTTTCGAAAGACTCCCCAGACCATGGCCGAAGACGAAGGCGCCGCCGAGACCAGTGAAGCCGCCGGCAACGGCAACGATTCGCAGCCGCAGGTCGGCGTCCTCGCCCAATATGTGAAGGATCTGTCGTTCGAGAATCCGAACGCGCCGACCGTCTATCAGTGGCAGAGCCAGCCGCAGATGGACGTCCAGTTCAACATCGGCACCCAGATCGCCGGCCCGGACATTCACGAGGTCGCGCTCAAGATCGACATCACCGCCAAGGCCGACGAAGGCACCGCCTTCCGCATCGAATTGCTCTATGCCGGCCTGTTCGCCCTGCGCAACATTCCGGCCGAGCAGCTCCAGCCCTTCCTCCTCGCCGAGGCGCCGCGCCTCCTGTTCCCGTTCGCCCGCAAGATCATCGCCGACGCCGCGATCGAGGGCGGCTTCCCCCCCTTGCGGCTCGATCCGATCGATTTCGCCGGCCTCTACATGCAGAGCGCCGCCCAGCAGGCGGCGGACGAGACCGGCGGCCAGGCCGGGGATGTGACGGGCCAGGCCTAGTCCTTCGATACGGGCCTTCGCCAAGCTCAGTCCCTACTCAGGATGAGCGGATTGTGCTTTATCCCTCGCTCATCCTGAGTAGCCGTTGAGCTTGTCGAAACGGCGTATCGAAGGACCATGGGGGGCCAGCCGGTGAATCTCGTCCGCTCCTTGGGCTCGGTCGGCGGCCTCACCCTGGTCAGCCGGATCCTCGCGCTCGTCCGCGATACGCTGCAGGCGAGCTTCGTCGGCGCCGGCTTCGCCTCGGACGCCTTCTTCGTCTCTTTCCGCCTGCCCAACATGTTCCGCGCCTTGTTTGCGGAAGGGGCGTTTTCGGCCGCCTTCATCCCGATGTTCAACAAGAAGGTGGCGGAAGGCGGCGAGCTTTCCGCGGGCCTCGACTTCGCCGAACGGACGCTGGCGGTGCTGCTGCCGGTGCTGGCCGTCTTCACCCTCTTGATGATCGCCGCCGCCTGGCCGGTGACCTGGGGCCTGTCGGGCGGGTTCAAGGATCCGACGCCCGGGCAATTCGCCTTCGCGGTCGGCCTGTCGCGGATCACCATCCCCTATCTGATGCTGATCAGCCTGGTTTCGCTGCTCGGGGGAATCCTCAATTCGCTCGAGCGCTTCTGGGTCAACGCCGCCGCGCCGATCCTCCTCAACCTGTCGATGATCGCCGCGCTCTGGTTCTTCCACGGCGAGGATGCCTATGAGACGGCCCGGGTCCAGGCGATCTCGGTCACCGCCGGCGGCGTCCTTCAGCTCGCCTGGCTGATCTTCGCCTGCCGCCGCGCCGGGGTTCGCCTCGGGCTCCGGCGGCCGCGCCTCGACGGCGACGTGCGCCGGCTCCTGAAGCTGATCCTGCCCGCCGCGATCGGCGCCGGCGCGGTCCAGGTCAACCTCGCCATCTCGACCGCGCTCGCCGGCGGCCTGCTCGATCCGGGCTCGATCTCCTACATCTATTATGCCGACCGGCTGAACCAGCTCCCCCTGGGCCTGATCGGCATCGGCCTCGGCACCATCCTCCTCCCCACCGTCTCGCGGCTGCTCAGCGGCGGCAAGGAGGCCGAAGCGATGGCGACCCAGAATCGCGGCATCGAGCTCGCTTTGTTCCTCACCCTTCCGGCGGCGGCCGCCTTCATCTTCGCCGCCGAGCCGATCGTCCGCGGCCTCTTCCAGCACGGCGCCTTCACCGCCCGCGACACCATCCTGTGCGGCTGGGCCCTGAGCGCCTTTTCGATCGGCCTGCCCTCCTACGTGCTGGTCAAGGTGCTGACCCCGGGCTTTTACGCCCGCGCCGACACCCGCACCCCGGTCCGCCTCGCTCTGTGGTCGGTCGCCGTCAACCTGATTGGCAATCTGATCCTGATCCCGGTGCTCGGCCGTTACGGCATCGGCCATGTCGGCCCGCCGCTCGCCACCGCGCTCGCCTCCACCCTCAACGTCGCCGCGCTCTACCTCACCTTGCGCAAGCGCGGCCATTTCGAGGCAGACCGGCAGCTGAAGCGGCGGCTGCCGCGGCTGGCGATCGCCGCCCTGATCATGGGCGCGGCGGTGTGGCTGCTCGCCCCTTATGCCGATCCCTGGCTGACCCGTTCCCTGCTGGAGCGCGGCCTCGCGCTGGCGGCGCTGGTCGGCGGCGGCGGCGCGGTCTATGCGCTGGCCTGCTTCTTGACCGGGGCCTTCGCGATCGGCGATCTGAAGGCCCTCCTCAAACGCCGGGCACGCGAGACATGACGACAGGCAAGAACATCAAGCGCGTCGTTTCCGGCATCCAGCCGACCGGCAACCTCCATCTCGGCAATTATCTCGGCGCGATCCGGCGCTGGGTGCGGCTGCAGGACGAGGCCGAATGCCTGATCTTCCTCGCCGATCTCCACGCGATCACCGTCTGGAACGACCCCATCGAGCTGCGCGCCAACGTCCGGGCCATGGCCGCCGCCCTGATCGCCTGCGGCATCGATCCCGCCAAGGTCGTCCTGTTCAACCATGCCCGCGTCCCCGCCCATCCGGAGCTCGCCTGGATCCTCTCCTGCACCGCGCGGGTCGGCTGGATGAACCGGATGACCCAGTTCAAGGAGAAATCGGGCAAGAACCGCGAAGGCTCGAGCGTCGGCCTCTACGCCTACCCGATCCTCCAGGCCGCCGACGTCCTCCTCTACCACGCCACCCACGTCCCGGTCGGCGAGGACCAGAAGCAGCATGTCGAGCTGATCCGCGACATCGCCCTCAAGTTCAACACCGACTATGACGTCGACCTGTTCACCATCCCCGAGCCCCATATCGGCGAGACCGCGGCCCGGATCATGAGCCTGCGCGATGGCCGAGCGAAAATGTCCAAGACCGATCCGAGCGACATGAGCCGGATCAACCTCGACGACGACAGCGACGCGATCGCCCAGAAGATCCGCAAGGCGAAGACCGACCCCGAGCCGCTGCCCGACAATGTCGCGGCGCTGCGCGAACGCCCCGAAGCGCTCAACCTCGTCACCATCTACGCCGCGCTGACCGACCGCAGCGCCCAATCGGTCACCGAGGAGTTCGCCGGCAAGGGCTTCGGCCAGTTCAAGCCGGCTCTGGCCGATCTGCTGGTGGAAACATTGGGCCCGATCCGCACCCGCCTCCAGGACTTCGAAGCCGACCCCGGCACGATCGAGGCGATCCTCGTCGAAGGCTCGGCCAAGGCCGCGGCGCTGGCCGCGCCGACGCTGGAGGGGGCGTACAAGGCGTTGGGATTGCCGCGCTAGGCATTTGAACTGTTAGCTCGCGAATCCACTTCGAGAGCTAGCCAATCGCATTCTATAGACCTAGGTCATGGCTAGCTGTTGAAAAGGGGCGGCAAATGGAACGGGGGAATCCCGCAAGGTTCAAGATATGGTGGACGCGTTGGATGACCTTAGTGGTCTTAATAGTTAGTGCCGGCGCCATGTTTGGCGCCGTCGAGAATATACTGAGCTTTTATTTTCGCCGCGACATCGACTCGACAGCGCTTGCGATTCAGGCAGATACGATCGGCGACGACGGGTCAGAAATCCGCAGGCAAGGGAGCCAACTCGTCGAGTTGCGCCGACAACTGACCGCGATGCGTAGAGATATTTCTGCGCTCATGCCGTCGAGTCAAAACGGCACTCCGCAGGTCCGAGTCCTCGCGGCGCGATTACAACAGATCGAACAACGCGAACAGCGCCTTGAAGGCATCATAGTGCGCGATCCCGCCAAGGCCCTGGAGATGCCTCTTTTGCAACGGGATCTTCAGAATTTACGCGAGGCAAACCAGAATGAGCTTAAAGCAATCCGAGATAGCGTCGATCGTGTATACACATTGAGCCAATGGCTCATAGGTGGCATCGCCCTTGTCGTGTTCACACTCGCGGCAACGAATTTGCTGTCCCGCAAGGGGAAGGGTGAGGGCGAGGCTGCGTAACACCAGATTTTTGCCAATCGAGTATTCGATTAGAAATTAGGGACAGTCCCTCTTTTCCAGCTTCGCGATCTTTGCCAGCCGGCGGATGATTCACGCGAAGGCGCGAAGGACGCGAAGAAGGCTGAATCGGGCGCGCTTTGCGCCTTCGCGTCTTCGCGTGAAACCCGTCCTCCTTCCTTGCTTGGCCTTCAATCTCAGCCCTTGACCCCAAATGATGTTCCTACTATGTTCCTCGCCGGCTCTTTCTAATCATCGATCCCTGGCCTCTGGCGACGGAGGCCACATTTGTGCGCCCGGCAGGCCGCCTAGCCCGTGACGACGACCGGCGGAAAATAGGGACAGTCCCTCTTTTTCACGGCGCCGGCGGAAAATAGGGACAGTCCCTCTTTTTCACGGCGCAGCTCCGGCGCTGGGCCGACGAGCGGGCCGGCGAGGCGATGCCGGCGGCGGCGTTCCGCGGCTGGATGGAAGGGCACGGCCTGACCCTGGACCGCGCCGCCGAGGCGCTCGGCCTGTCGCGGCGCATCGTCGCTTACTATCTCAGCGGCGAGCAGCCGGTGCCCAAGACGGTGATGCTGGCGACCGAGGGCTACGACAAAAGGCAGGCCCCCAACCTTGACGGCGGTTTATGTTCTTGCTATGTTCACCGCCGGCTCTTTCTCCGTGTCGATTCTCTCCGGCGACGGAGACCCCGATCCGCGTGCCCGGCAGGCATTTTGGGCGAGAAGACCCCCGCGATTCCGTGTGCCATTCGTGCCAGTCGTGCCGGTTGCGCGGCTCGTGCCGTTCTTTGCGTCTTCGCGCCTGCGCGTGAAAAATCCTGGTCGATTCTGCCCTGCCCACCCCCGGGGCCGGGAATCGAAAAAACGCGATTCCATGTCAAATTTGTCAACTTCGTCCACTTTGCACGCGCGCCGCCCGGCGCGATCGCGACAGCGACGATGGCCAGTTTGCACCCCCGTAAACCGCTGGTTCAGCGGAACTTTGTCAAATGAGCCAAGTTGTTCTATATACAGGACAAAGCTTCCTGCACGCAAAGGCTGGTCCCATGTCTCTCAAGCACAAGATCCTGACCCTCGCCGCGCCCGCCTTGCTGGCGGCGCTCGCCGCCTGCACCACCGGTTTCCCGACCCAGGTCTCGCGCTTCCAGGCGATGCCGGCGCCGGCCGGCCAGAGCTTCGTCATCCAGGCCGAGCGGGCCGAGGATCGCGGCGGCCTCGAATTCGCCCAATATGCCGAGCTCGTCCGCCGCCATCTCACCGCTCTGGGCTATACCGAGGCCCGCTCGGCCGCCGATGCGAGCTTCATCGTCACCATGGATTACGGCGTCGATGAGGGCCGCGAGCGGGTCGTCGCCACGCCCGATCCGTTCATGGACCCGTGGGGCTATCATCCCTGGGGGCCGCGCGGCTTCGGCTACCGGCCCTATTTCAGCCGGTTCGGCTATTATCGCGGCTTCCACAACCCGTTCTACTGGGGCTGGCACGATCCCTTCTGGGGCGGCTACGACGTCACCAGCTACACGCTCTATACGAGCTTCCTCGATCTCGACATCCGCCGCACCGGCGACAGCCAGAAGCTGTTCGAGGGCCACGCCCAGGCGCGCTCGCGGACCAACGAGCTGCCGGCGCTGGTGCCCAACCTCGTCGAGGCGATGTTCACCGGCTTCCCGGGCAATTCGGGCGAGACGGTGCGGATCACGGTGATGCCGCCGGAGCGCGAGCGGCGCTAGGCGGAGCGGACCGGGGACAGTCGTATACGACTGTCCCCTCCCCCTCAGCTTTCGAGCTGCCTCGTCAGCAGCCGGATGTCGGCGTCCAATTCGGCGTCCTGGGCGCGCAATTTCTCGATCTGGCGGACGGCGTGGATCACCGTCGTATGGTCGCGGCCGCCGAAGCGGCGGCCGATCTCGGGCAGCGAACGCGGGGTCAGCTGCTTGGACAGGTACATCGCCACCTGGCGCGGCCGGGCGACCTCGCGGGCGCGCCGGGCCGAGGTCATCTCCGCCTTGCGAATCCGGTAATGGTCGGAGACCCGGGTCTGGATCTCGTCGATCGAGATGCGGCGCTGGTTGGCGCGCAATATGTTGGCGAGCACCTCGCCGACGAAATCGAGGTCGATCGCCCGGTTCTGCATCGCCGCATAAGCGGCGATCCGGTTCAAGGCGCCCTCGAGCTCGCGCACGTTCGAGCTGATCCTTTTGGCGAGGAACATGACGACGTCGTCGGGCACCTTGACGTCGGGCAGCTGCTCCAGCTTCTTGGTGATGATGTTGAGCCGGAGCTCGAGGTCGGCGGCGTTGATGTCGGCGACCAGGCCCCAGGAGAGGCGGGAGAGGATCCTGGGCTCGAGCCCGTCGAGGTCCTGCGGCGCCCGGTCCGAGCTGATCACGAAGCGGCGGCCGGCCGAGATGATCTCGTTCATCGTGTGGAAGAATTCTTCCTGGGTCGATTCCTTGCCGGCGATGAACTGGACGTCGTCGATCATCAGGAGGTCGGCGGAGCGCAGCTGCTGCTTGAACTTGAACGTCTCGTTGGCGCGCAAGGCGGCGAGGAACTCGACGGTGAACTTCTCCGCCGACATGTAGATGATCCGGGCGCGCGGCCGCTGGCGGTGGAATTCGTGGCCGATCGCGTGCAGCAAATGGGTCTTGCCGCGGCCGGTGCCGCCGTGGATGAACAGCGGGTTGAACGCGACCTTGTCGGCCGTCGCCAGCGTCTGGGCGGCGCTGAACGCGACTTCGTTGGCCTTGCCGACGACGAAATTCTCGAACCGGTAGCGCGGCTCGAGCGCCACCGAATAGAGGCCCGGCGCGGCCTGCGGGGCTTCCTCGGCCGGCTCGGCCGGGGCCGGGATCTCGACCACCGCGGCGGTGCGCGGCGCCGCCGGGCCGACGCCGATCCGGATCTGCCTGACGTCGGGCAGCTTCGCCTTCCAGGCGAGCGCCAGCCGTTCGGCGAAATGGGTCTGCACCCAATCGGCCATGAACTGCGACGGCAGCTGGAGGCGGAGCGCGCCGCTGTCGGGATCGAAACCGCCGAGCGCGATCGGCCGCAGCCAGCCGTCAAACGTCCGGGCGCCGCAATCGCGGCGCAGATTCGCGCGAATCGCTTCCCACGCGGCGGCGATCACGTCGCCGGCATCGGTGTCGGTTCCGCTTGCTGTCCCTTTGGCCGGCGTCTGCACCGCGCACGCACCCCTCTCTTCTTGTCCGCCCCTTCGCGAGGACGCTTGTTCTCAAGGCGCAAAATTCCCCGCGCGACGAAGCACCCCCGGCATGCCGCTGCTCGATGCGATTTTGCTGTGTGCCGACAGGAGATTCGCCCTGCCGAAAGGCTGTTTTGGAACTCGGTTGGGGACGGATCAAGCGAAAAAAAAACGTCACGGAAATTAAATCATATTGACATGGGAAAAACCGCAGAACTCCGCCATCGCGATAAAAAATTGCTTACATTCCAGATAGTTATAAATTCTTCGTGGCCGCAGCATCGCGCGAATCGCGGTAAACCCTCGCTTTTTGCCGATCCCGTTCGCGGCGCAGCAAAACGCCCGCCGGTTGGGGCCGGCGGGCGCAATCGCATATGCTTACGAACGGCTTAGCCGAGCGTTGCGAGACGCCGTGTCAGCCGCGACAGCTTGCGCGAGGCGGTGTTCTTGTGGAGCACCCCGCGGGCGACGCCGCGCGACAATTCGGGCTGAACCCGCGCCAAAGCGGTTTTCGCCTCGTCCTTATTGCCCGCGTCGAGCGCCGACTCGACCGCCTTGACGAAGGTCCGGATGCGGCTGACCCGGGCGCGGTTGATGTCGGCGCGCCTGGCGTTGCGCTTGATTCGCTTCTTTGCTTGCGGCGTGTTCGCCATCTGATTGCCTCGTAAACTGAAATGAAAAGGGCGCGGCTTCGCACCGCACCCGCTCGCGCCGCCCTCTAGGCGGAGAGCGCGATCAGGTCAAGGTGGGGTCTGCGCTAGCGCTGGCATTTCGGGCAATAGAAGGTCGAGCGGCCCGAGTCGGTGCGCCGCCGAATCGGCGCGGCGCAGCGCGGGCACGGTTTCCCTTCCCGGCCATAGACCCGCCATTCGTTCGAGAAATAGCCGAGCTCGCCATTGGGCTGGACGTAGTCGCGCAAGGACGAGCCGCCGGCGCCGATCGCCGCGTGCAGCACCGATTTGACCGAATCGGCGAGCCGGTCGAGCCGGCCCCGGGCGATATGGCCCCCGGCCCGGCCCGGCGCGATCCGGGCGAGGTTGAGCGCGTCGCAGACATAGATGTTGCCGAGCCCGGCGGCGATCCTTTGGTCGAGCAGCAGCGCCTTGACCGGCGCGCTCCGCCCGGCGAGCGCCCGTTCCAGATAGGCGCCGTCGAAGGTTTCGCCGAGCGGCTCGGGGCCCATCCCGGCGAACGGCTCGGCCTCGTCGAGGGCGTCGGTTCGGACGAGATCGACCGAGCCGAATCGCCGCGGGTCGTGAAGGCTCAGGCGGCGCCCCTCCTCGGTCTCGATCAGCAGATGGTCGTGGCGGCCGAGCGCGGCGGGATCGAGCCGCCAGGAGCCCGACATGCCGAGATGGAAGACCATGGTGTCGCCGCGGTCGGTCTCGATCAGCCCGTATTTCGCGCGGCGGCCGAGCCGGGTCACGCGGGCGCCGGTCATCCTTTGCCGCAGGTCGACCGGAAACGGCCGGCGAAGATCCGGCCGCCGCGCCTCGATCGCGGCGATCCTTTTGCCTTCGAGCACCGGCGCAAGGCCGCGTACGGTGGTTTCGACCTCGGGAAGCTCAGGCATGGAGAACGGACGTGCACATTTCTCCCCTCCCCTGCTAGAGGCGGGCGCGATGGACAAGGTCTCTTTCGGTCATGAGGACGTCGCGCCCGAGGAAAAGACGCGCCGGGTCGGCGCCGTCTTCTCCAGCGTCGCTTCGCGCTACGATCTGATGAACGACCTCATGTCGGCCGGCCAGCACCGGCTGTGGAAGCACGAATTCGTCCGCCGCGTCCGGCCGCGCAAGGGAGAGGCGATCCTCGACATGGCGGGCGGCACCGGCGACGTCGCCTTCCGCCTCGCCCGTGCCGGCGCGAAGGTGACCGTCGCCGACATCAACCCGGACATGCTCGCCGTCGGCCGCGAGCGGGCGAAGGCGCGCGGCATCGCCGGCCTCGCCTGGACCGAGGAGAATGCGGAAAGGCTGAGCTTCGGCGACAGGAGCTTCGACGCCTGCACCATCGCGTTCGGGATCAGGAACGTCACCGATGTCCCGGCCGCGCTGCGCGAGGCGCATCGGGTGCTCAAGACCGGCGGCCGCTTCTATTGCCTCGAATTCTCGCGCACCCGCTGGCCCGGCTTCGCCAGGCTCTACGAGGCCTATGCCCGCCACCTCGTCCCCCGCATCGGCAAGGCGGTGGCGAAAGACGAGGACAGCTATCGCTACCTGATCGAATCGATCGAGCGCTTCCCGGACATGCCCGCGTTCGCAGGAATGATCCGGGCGGCCGGATTCGCCAACGTGAAGGCCGAGCCGATCCTCGGCGGCCTGGTCGCCATCCATAGCGGCTGGAAAATTTGACCCATCCCGTCGTCCATATCTGGCGGCTGCTGAAATGGGGCCGGGTGCTGGCGCGGCACGGCGCCCTGCGCGGCATCGAGCGCGACCCGAACACGCCGCCGCCGGTGCGCCGGCTCGCCAGGATCGCCCGCTTCGGCGCGCGCATTCCCGCGGTGCCGACCTATGGCGAGGCCTTCCAGGAGATCGGCCCGGCCGCGATCAAGTTCGGCCAGGCGCTGGCGACCCGCCCCGATCTGGTCGGCGAGGAGGCCGCCGCCGATCTCGCCTTGCTCCAGGACAGCCTGCCGCCGGCGCCGTTCGACAAGATCCAGGCGGCGATCGAGCAGGGGCTGGGCAAGCCGCTCGACCAGCTGTTCGCCTCGGTCGATCCGGAGCCGGTCGGCGCCGCCTCGATCGCCCAGGTCCACCGCGCGATCACCACCGAAGGGCGGCTGGTCGCGGTCAAGGTGTTGCGGCCGAACATCGAGGAGGATTTCGCGGCCGCGATCGACACCTACGAATGGGCCGCCGCCCAGGTCGAGGCGATGGGCGGCGAAGCGGCCCGGCTGCGGCCGCGGATGGTCGTCGCCACCTTCCGCCAGTGGACCAATCGCGAGCTCGACCTGCGCCAGGAAGCCGCCTCGGCCTCCGAGCTCAGAGAGAATCTCGAAGCGGAGAGCGGCTTCTTCGTCCCCGCCATCGACTGGACCCGGACCGCCCGGCGGGTCCTCACCCTCGAATGGATCGACGGCATCAAGCTCACCGACCGCCAGGCGCTGATCGAGGCCGGGCACGATCTCAGGGCGCTCGCCGCGATCCTCGTCCGCGCCTTCCTGCGCCAGGCCGTGGTCGACGGCTTTTTTCACGCCGATCTTCACCAGGGCAATCTCTTCGCCCTCCCCGACGGCCGCCTCGCCGCGATCGATTTCGGCATCATGGGCCGGGTCGACCGCCAGGCGCGGATCTGGCTCGCCGAGATCCTCTACGGCCTCTTGACCGGCAATTACCGGCGCGTCGCCGAAATCCATTTCGAGGCGCAATATGTGCCGCCGCACCACAGCATCGAGGAGTTCGCCACGGCGCTGCGCGCGGTCGGCGAGCCGATGCGCGGGATGGCGGCGAAGGACGTCTCGCTGGGCCACATGCTCGACGGCCTGTTCAAGATCACCCGCGATTTCGACATGCCGACCCAGCCGCATCTGCTCCTGCTCCAGAAGACGATGGTGATGGAGGAAGGCGTCGCCACCGCTTTGGATCCCGACATCAACATGTGGGAAACCGCCGAGCCCTTCCTCACCGAATGGGTACGCAGCGAGCTCGGCCCCGAGGCGCGGATCGCCGACGAGATCGTCCGCACCGTCCGCACCTTCCGCCGCATCCCCGAGCTGATCCGCCGAATCGACCATTATTACCCGCCGCCGGGCGCCGCCCCGCCGGCGCCGCCTTTGCGGGACATCTCGGTGGTGCGGCCGCATCGTCATGGGCTGGTCATGCTCACCGCCCTCATTGCCGCGGCGGCTGGCGTGGCGGCGGGCTACTACCTATTCTAGGGGCATGCAGGGCAAGCGTATCCTTCTCATCGTCGGCGGCGGGATCGCGGCCTACAAGGCGTGCGAGCTGATCCGCTTGATCCGCAAGGCGGGCGGCAGCGTGCGCTGCGTCCTCACCGCGGGGGGTGCGCAATTCATCACGCCGATGACGCTGGCGGCCCTGTCCGAACAGCCGGTCCACACCAGCCTGTGGGATCTCAAGGACGAGGCCGAGATGGGCCATATCCAATTGTCGCGCGAGGCCGATCTCGTCGTCGTCTGCCCGGCCACCGCGGATCTGCTGGCGAAAATGGCGGCGGGCATCGCCGACGATCTCGCCACCACCCTGCTGCTCGCCACCGACAAGAAGGTGCTCGTCGCGCCGGCGATGAACGTGCGGATGTGGCGGCACGAGGCGACCCGGCGCAACGTCGCCCGGCTCCGCGCCGACGGAATCGCCATCCTCGACCCCGACGAAGGCGAGATGGCCTGCGGCGAATTCGGGCCCGGGCGGCTGCCCGAGCCCGAGGCGATCCTCGCCGCGATCGAAGCGGCGCTCGGCGGCCCGGGACCGCTCGCCGGCAGGCACGTGATCGTCACCGCCGGGCCGACCCACGAGCCGATCGATCCGGTCCGCGTGATCGCCAACCGGTCGTCGGGCAAGCAGGGCTTTGCGATCGCCGCCGCTCTTGCCGAACTCGGCGCGAAGGTCACGCTCGTCGCCGGGCCGGTCTCGCTCGCAACGCCGGCGGGAGTCGCCCGGGTCGACGTCGAAACCGCGCAGCAGATGGAGGGCGCGGTGCGCGCCGCGCTGCCGGCCGACGCCGCGGTGCTGGTCGCGGCGGTCGCCGACTGGCGGGTCGAGCCCGCGCCGGCCAAGCTCAAGAAGGCCGACGGCCCACCCCGGCTCGACTGGCAGGCCAATCCCGACATCCTCGCCGGCCTCGATTCCGATCCGCGCCGCCCGCGCCTCTTGATCGGCTTCGCCGCCGAGACCGGCGACGTCGAAGCCGAGGCCGCGGCCAAGCGCGGCCGCAAGGGCTGCGACTGGATCCTGGCGAACGACGTCTCCGGCGACGTCATGGGGGGCGATTCGAACCGCATCCATCTGGTCGACGCCGGCGGCGCCGAGGATTGGGAGACGATGAGCAAGGCCGAAGTCGCCCGGCGACTCGCGGCGCGCATCGCCGCGGCGCTCGCATGATCGAAATCCGGGTCAAGCGCCTGCCGCACGGCGAGGGCCTGCCTTTGCCCGCTTACGGCTCCGAGCATGCCGTCGGCCTCGACGTCGTGTCGGCGGAGGACGTCACCCTGGCGCCGGGCGATCGCCACCCGGTCAGGACCGGCATCGCGATGGCGATCCCGCACGGCTATGAGGTGCAGGTCCGTTCGCGCTCGGGCACTGCGGTGAGGAACGGCATCACCTGCCTGACCGGCACGATCGATTCCGATTATCGCGGCGAGCTGATGGTGGTGCTGGTCAATCTCGGCGCCGAGCCCTTCGCGATTGGCCGCGGCGACCGCATCGCCCAGCTCATTCCCGCGCCCGTGCTCAAGGCGCGCTTCGCCGCGACCGACGATCTCGACGAAACGGCGCGCGGCGAACGCGGCTTCGGTTCGACCGGACGGTGAGCCTTCGCGACGACCAGCTCGACCGTTATGCCCGCCACATCGTCCTCAAGGAGATTGGCGGCGAGGGCCAGCGCAGGCTGCTCGCCGCCACCGTCGCGATCGTCGGCGCGGGCGGCATCGGCGCGCCCGCCATTCTCTATCTGGCGGCGGCGGGAATCGGCACGCTGCGGGTGATCGACGACGATCGCGTCGCGCTCGACAATTTGCAGCGCCAGGTGCTGTTCGGCACGGCCGACGTCGACCGGGCGAAGGCGCTGGTGGCCGGCGAGGCGGTCGGCCGGCTCAACCCGGACGTCCGCTTCGACGGGCGCAGCGAGCGGCTCGACGAGACCAACGTCGCCGCTTTGCTGGACGGCGCCGATCTGGTCCTCGACGGATCGGACAATTTCGCGACCCGGCTGCTCGTTTCGGATCACCTCACCGGCGCCCATGTCCCGCTCGTCTCGGCGGCGATCGGCCAGTTCCAGGCCCAGGTCGGCACCTTCCGCGGCTGGCAGCAGGGCGCGCCCTGCTACCGCTGCTTCGTCGGCGACGCCTTCGACGCCGAGGATTGCGATACCTGCTCGGAGCTGGGCGTGCTCGGCGCGATGACCGGCGTCGCCGGCAGCTTCGCCGCGCTGGAGGCGATCCGAGCGCTCACCGGCTTCGGCTCGGACCCGGCCGGCAAGCTCCACATTTTCGACGGCCTCGCGCCGGCGATGCGGACGATCCGGATCGTCAAGGACCCGGCCTGCCGGGGGTGCGGCTAGGGTCGGGCAGCAGGAAGCGGGCGCGCGATACGCAACCGTGCTGGGCGCCCTCGACATCCGCGATCCGCACCTCGGCGGCGGCGCGCAGCACCTCCTCGCCGAAGCGCGCCGCCGGCTCCGACGCGGCGATGCGGACGTTGCGCAACTCGCCCGATTCGGCGACATCGTAAGTGAACACCGCCCATCCCTCGGCGGGCCGGCGGGTGAACTCGATCGGGAATTGCATGCGGAAGAGCCGGCCGACCCTGGCCGGAATGTCGTCGCGGCATTGCGCGCCGGCGGGCCGGAAGGCTTCGGTCGGCGGGATCGGCGGCGCCGGCACCTTGTCGATGCTGAAGCGGAAGAAATAATAGAGGCAGCCCTCGCGCGGCCGCGGCGGGAAGCGCCCGGCGCCAAGGGCCAGGTCGCCCTGCGCGTCGAGCGCGCGGTTGCCGCTCGAGCTCAGCAGCCGGATGTGGACCGGCCGCCCGGAGGCGTCGACGTCGTAGCTGAAGAAGCTGTACGAAATCCCGCCGGGCACTTCGGGAATCGCCCGCGGGCGCAGCCGGATCGGTTCCAGCGGCACCGGATCGACGCCGCAGGTCGATCCGGGCGGCCGCAGCCGGGCGAAGGCCTGGCGGACCAGCGCGCCGCCGGGGCTTCCCGGAACCTGCATCCGGTTCAGCGCCGCGTAGCGATAGAGCAAGGCGTCGGCGGCGCCCTCGACGCTGTCGAGCCGGACCGCGAAGCTCACCTCGCACTCCGCCGCCGCACGCGCGGCGAAGCGCCAGGCGGCGAGCGCGGGAGCGAGGTCGCGCACGTCGAGCTGCGGATCCGGCGGCATGCCGGCCCGGGCGATGCCGAGCGGCCTGCCCTCGCGGTCGATCCGGAAGCGGAAGCGGACCGGCGCGGCCGGCCCGGCCACGGGCACCGCGACCGGCAGCGGGGCAATGTACCGGTCCAGCACCCGCTCGGCGCCGGCGCAGCGGACCGGGCCCGGCTCGAAGCTGGCGATGCGCAGCTCCGCAGGGTGCGGCGAGACGATCGGCGGCAGGGGCGGCAGCGCTGCCAGCAGGAACAGTGAGAGGGCCCGGATCATGCCGCGATTTCACCCGGCAAGTGGCTGAGCGCAAGCGGAAAAATTGCGGCAGCGGGCCCTAGACGCCGAACAGGCGCAGCATCTGGTCGAAGAAGCCCCGGGTCTCGTCGGGCTGGGTGGCGAAGGAGAAGCCGAGGCCGACGATGAGGCTGAACAGCAGGAACTTCCAGTTCAGCATCCGCCCGATCAGCGACGGGCCGCGGGCCCGGATCCGCTGCCGCGGCGCGACCGGAACGAAATGGACCGGCGCCGGCTCGCGCAGCACCAGCTCGTCGGCCGGAAGAGCGAGGATCAGCGCCTTTTCGGCGGCAAATTCCTCGGCGGTGAGCGCGCCGAGCTCGAACAGGCGGGCGAGCCGCTCGAGCGAGGTCAGCCGGTCGTGGACCGCATGGTAATCGGGCGACTGAGGCGGCGGCGTTTCGGCCGGTGTCGGCACGAGCGCCAGCTGGGGCGGCGCCGGCCCTTCCGGCGCGCCCTGCAGCTGATGGCCGCGGCTGATGCTAAGCCTGCCCGTACGCATGGCTTTTCTCTAGCGGCGGGCGGGTAAAGCATGTTTGCAGCAGACAAGGTAAACCCGCGGTCAACCATCATTGCGCGGGCGGCGGCGCGATCGCGATCAGCTCGATGGTGAAGACCAGCGTGGCGCCACCCGGGATCGGGCCGCGGCCGGAATAGCCGTAGCCGAGCGTGTAAGGGATGGCGAACTCGTAGCGGTCGCCGACGCCCATCATCGGCACCCCCTCCTGCCAGCCGCGGATCAGCCGCGGCAGCGGGAAGGTCGCCGGCGCGCCGCGGGCGACCGAGGAATCGAACGCGCTGCCGTCGATGAAGCGGCCGACATAATGGATGGTGACGGTGTCGGTCGGCCGCGGATGGGCGCCGCTGCCGGGGCCGGAGAGCTTGCGGTAGCGCAGCCCGCTCACCGTCCGGTGCCAGCCCCGGGCGGGATCGAGCGCGTTCAGATAGCGGAAATGATAGTCGGCAACGGCCGCCGGCGCCGGCTGGGCCGCCTGCGCGGCGAGCGCGAGCGCCGCGAACATCATTTCGCTCCCTTCCTGGCGCCGCCCCTGCGGCCCTTCTTCGGCGCCGGGCCCTTGGCGGCACGCTCGTCGAGCAATTGCGCCGCTTCCTCGAGCGTGAGCTGGTCCGGAGCGAGCGATTTGGGCAGGGTCGCGTTGGTCGCGCCGTCGGTGACATAGGGGCCGAAACGGCCTTCCATCAGCCTGATCTCGGCCCCGGTGCGCGGATGGGCGCCCAGGCTCTTCAGCGGTTCGCGCGATCCGGCCCGGCGCCCGCCGCCGCCGGCCGCGTCGGCGAGCTTCGCCACCGCCGCGTTCATGCCGATCTCGAACACCTCCGCGGTCGAGGCCAGCTTCGCATATTTGCCGTCATGGGTGAGATAGGGGCCGTAGCGGCCGATGCTGGCGGCGATCGGCTTGCCCGTCTCCGGATGGTCGCCGACCGCCCGCGGCAGCGACAGCAGCCTCAGCGCCGTCTCGAAGTCCGCCTCGACGTCCTTGGGCAGCGACGCGCGCTTGTCGCCGCGCTGGAAATAGGGTCCGAAGCGGCCGGAGCGCAAAGTGACGTCCTCGCCGGTCTCCGGGTCCTGACCGAGGACCTGCGGCCCGCTATCCTCCTGCGCACCCTCGGCGCCGAAGCGGCGGGTATATTTGCAGTCGGGATAGTTGGAGCAGGCGACGAACGCGCCGAAGCGGCCGCCGCGCAGGCCCAGCCGCCCCTCGCCGCAGGCGGGGCAGAGCCGCGCGTCGCTGCCGTCGTCCTTTTCCGGAAACAGCCAGGGAGCGAGGAAATCGTCGAGCGCCGCGGTGATCTCGGAGGGCTTCTGCTCCATCACCTCGCCGGTCTTGGGCTTGAAATCGCGCCAGAATTCCTCGAGCACCTGCCGCCAGCCCAGCCGCCCGCCGGAAATGTCGTCGAGCTCCTCCTCGAGATAGGCGGTGAAATCGTAAGAGACGTAGCGCTCGAAGAAGCGCTCGAGGAAGGCGGTCAGCAGGCGACCGCTCTCCTCCGGGATGAAGCGCGCTTTCTCGAGCCGGACATAGTCGCGGTCCTTCAGCGTCTGCAGGATCGCGGCATAGGTGGAAGGCCGGCCGATGCCGAGCTCCTCCATCCTTTTGACCAGGCTCGCCTCCGAATAGCGCGGCGGCGGCTGGGTGAAATGCTGAAGCGCCTCGACCTTCTTCTTCGCCGGCGTGTCGCCCTCCCTGAGCCTCGGCAGCCGGCGCGATTCCTCATCGGCCTCGTCGTCGCGCCCCTCTTCGTAGAGCGCGAGGAAGCCTGGGAAGAGCACGACCTGGCCGGTCGCGCGAAGGCCGTGGCGGCCGGTGCCGTCGGCGAGCTCGGCGGTGGTCCGCTCGAGCCGGGCCGAGGCCATCTGGCTCGCCAGGGCGCGCTTCCAGATCAGCTCGTAGAGGCGCGCATGATCGCCCGAGCCGGCATGGTCGCGCGAAAAATCGGTCGGCCGGATCGCCTCGTGCGCCTCCTGCGCATTCTTGGCCTTGGTCTCGTAGTGGCGCGGCTTGTCGGGCACGTAGCCGGCATCGTAGCGGTCGGCGACCGCGCGCCGCGCCGCCGACACCGCCTCGGGCGCGATCTGGACCCCGTCGGTGCGCATGTAGGTGATCGCGCCGTCCTCGTAGAGGCCCTGCGCCAGGCGCATGGTGTGGCTGGCCGAGAAGCCCAGCTTGCGCGCCGCCTCCTGCTGCAGGGTCGAGGTGGTGAAGGGCGGCGGCGGATTGCGGGTGAGCGGCTTCGTCTCCACCGAAACGACGCTGAACCGGCCCTCCTCCACCGCTTTCCTGGCGGCAAGCGCCCTCCCCTCGTCGCCGATGCTGAGCCGCTCGATCCGCTCGCCGTCGTAGCGGACCAGGCGCGCGGCGAACTCGGTCCCGTCCGCTTCCAGAGTCGCGACCACGCTCCAATATTCCTGGGCGCGGAACATTTCGATCTCGCGCTCGCGGTCGACGATCAGCCGCAGCGCCACCGACTGCACCCGGCCGGCCGATTTCGCTCCGGGCAGCTTGCGCCACAGCACCGGCGACAGGGTAAAGCCGACCAGATAATCGAGGGCGCGGCGGGCGCGGTAGGCGTCGATCAGATCCTCGTCGAGATCGCGCGGGTTGGCCATCGCCGCGGTCACCGCGCTTTTGGTGATCGCGTTGAAGGTGACCCGCTCGACATGGGCGGGCAGCGCCTTCCTCTTCGCCAGCACCTCCTGGACGTGCCAGGAGATCGCCTCGCCCTCGCGGTCCGGGTCGGTGGCGAGGATCAAGGCCTCGGCGCCCTTCGCTTCGTCGGCTATGGCTTTGAGCTGCCGCGCCTTGTCGGGATAGGTCTCCCAGGTCATCGCGAAGTCCGCGTCGGGATCGACCGAGCCGTCCTTGGCCGGCAGATCGCGGACATGGCCATAGGAAGCGAGCACCCGATAGCCGCCGCCCAGATATTTTTCGATGGTTTTCGCCTTGGCGGGCGATTCGACGACGACGAGCTTCATGCTTTCTCTTTTTCCTCACGCGTACGCGCATAGGGTGACGGCGCGTCCCCGACCCCGTCAAGCCGCCGCGACAGGCCCGGAAACTGACGATGTTGAGGCGTTCAAGGGCGAATCCCGTCAGCTTTGTCAGTTTCCGACGGCGGCCTGCCTGGCCGGCGGTGTCCCTGGCGGGCCGGTTGACGAGGGTGAAGCGAAGGAAGCCGGGGGATTATCACAGGCTGGAACATATCACGAACAGAAGGCTCTCTCAAAGCATTATTCGCCCGCGCCCCGGTTGATGCCCGAGCCGTCCAGCGCCTACTGCCGGCCGATGACCGAGCTGCGCACCGCCCGTCTCGTCCTGCGCCGGGCCCTCCCCGAGGACCTCGACGCGATGCACGCCGTCCTCTCCGATCCGCGGGCGATGACCTATTGGTCGCATGGCCCGCACGAGAGCCTCGAGCAGACCCGGGAATGGCTGGATTCGATGATCGGCTCGCCGCCCGGGCTGAGCGAGGATTTCGTCGTCACCCTCGACGGCCGAACGATCGGCAAGCTCGGCGCCTGGCGGCTGCCCGAGATCGGCTTCATCCTTTCCCCCGATCAGTGGGGCCGCGGCTATGCCGCCGAGGCGATGGTGGCCTATCTCGACCATGTCTTCGCGCGCCCCGACGTCGGCCATCTCATTGCCGACGTCGACCCGCGCAACAAGGGCTCGCTCGCCCTGCTCCAACGGCACGGCTTCGTGGAGACCGGTCGCGCCGCCGGCACCTGGGAGACCCATATCGGGCGCTGCGACAGCGTCTACTTACGGCTCGACGCGCAGGCGTGGCGCTGCCGCTGAAAAAACGGATGACGGCGACAGGAGTCTCCGTTTCAGAGCAAGTCGCGATTGCGTGATCGCCGCCGAACCCTCATAGTTCGACTTTCGCGAAGCGGGGTCGATCGCCAATATGCTGCTTGCCCATCCGGCCGATCGTTTGAACGTCATCCGTGCGCTGGCGGCGCCGGTCATATTGTTCGTGCCCTTCTGGTACGGCTTTCCGGGCGGATACGCCTTTTTGACTTTCGTCACCGTCTTCTTCTTGATCGGCGAGACCAACTACATCCTTCATCTTCACATCCACCGGCCGTTCGCGAAGCCGGCCTGGCTAAACCTGCTGCTCGATTTCGCGATGGGCGCGGCGACCGGGTTCACCGCGTCGAACTGGCGGATCCAGCACCGCTACGGCCACCATCGCGGCGTCGACAAGCCGTTCCGCACCGCCCGCGCCTGGGAGATCGCCGATTATTCGCCGCTGCGGGCGCTTTCCTATTCGACGCTGTCGGTGTTGCCGACGTTCTGGCACCCGATCGCCGAATCGTTCCGCAAAGGGGTGCTGGCCGACGTCCGGCGGCCGATCAATTACCGCTGGGCCTTCGCCGAGCAAATGCTGCTGATCCTGTTCCTCGCCGCGCTCACCTTGTGGCAGCCGCTGCTCGTCCTCTCCTATCTGCTGCCCTGGTACGCGCTGATCGCGGTGATCACCCGCTATGTCGACTATCTCAACCATTACGGCTGCGACGAGCGCAACCGCAACGTTTACGAGCGCGCCAACAATTCGCTGAGCCGCGCCTTCAACTGGGGCTGCCACAATTTCGGCTATCACACCGCCCACCATTTGAAGCCGACCGCCCACTGGACCGAATTGCCGCAGATCCACGCCGAGATCGCCGACCGCATTCCGGCCCGCTACCTGAAGCCGTTCAGCTGGTCGTGCCTGCTCTTCCCCTATCACTGCCTGCTGGCGCGGCGCGGGCGGATCTAAAGCGCTGGCGCGTTAATACGAATCAGCACAATCCGAAGGGCTTTTCTTTGTTCTAAAAGGAAAAAGAGGGCTTCGACAGGCTCAGCCCGAACGGAGGAGGCCGTAAGCAATCACCCGACGCTCTAGTCGGCGAGCCGCCACCAGGCATAGGCGAAGCTCAGGCCGATCAGCCCGTCGATCGAGGCGAGGGCCAGCGCCGGCGGCGCCGCCCGCCCTTCCGTCCAGAGCGAGACCATGGTGACGAAGAAAGCGAGCTTGGCCAGCACCGCCACCGGCATCAGCGGCCGGAACCGCAGCGGATCGCGCCCGATCGTAAGATAGACGAGCTGGAACGCCGCCGCCGAGCCCAGGAAGCCGTAATAATCCTCGGGCCGGCTCGGCGGCGGCACCAGCCAGGGCTCGACGAAGAACAGCGGCAGCAGCACGATCAGGCCGTAGATTCCGGCGACGGTGAAGATCAGCCGCGCCGCCTTCATGCCAGGCTGACCTTGCCGCCGGCGTGGCGCTCGAGCCGGCCGGCGAGCTCGAGCTCGAGCAGAACGGTGTGGACGATCGCCGGCGTCAGCCGCGACTGGCGGATCAGCTCGTCGACCTCGACGGCGGTGGCGCCGAGCAGGCCGGCAATGGCGCGGCGCGCTTCGTCGTCGGCGTCGGCGGGCGGGCCCGGCGCGACATAATCGAGCTCGCGCTGGCGGAACGGGCGCACCTGCATCGGGCTGATCGCCTCGAGCACGTCCTCGGCGACCTGGACGAGGGTCGCGCCCTCGCGGATCAAAAGGTTGCAGCCCTGGGCGCGCGGATCGAGCGGCGAGCCCGGCACCGCCATCACCTCGCGGCCGAACTCGGCGGCGTAGCGGGCGGTGATCAGCGAGCCCGATCGGGGCGCCGCCTCGACCACCACCGTCCCCTGGGTCAGGCCAGCGATGATCCGGTTGCGGTAGGGGAAATGGCGGGCGCGCGGCTCCACCCCCGGCGGCTGCTCGGCGACGAGCACGCCGCGCTCGGCGATCGCCGCCTGCAGCGCCTCGTTCTCGGGCGGGTAGACGATGTCGATCCCGCCCGCGATCACCGCGATCGTGCCGGTGTCGAGCGCGCCCTGGTGGGCCGCCGAATCGATCCCCCGCGCCAGCCCCGAGACGACGACGATGCCCGCCGCGCCCAGATTCTGCGCGAGCATTCGGGCGAACCGGCAGGCGGCCGCCGAAGCATTGCGCGCGCCGACCATCGCCACCGACATCTTGTCGAGCAGGTTGAGGTCGCCCCTGACGATCAAGGCGGGCGGCGCCGTTTCGAGCTCGGCGAGCAGCGGCGGGTAAAGGCCCTGGCCGAGGAAGAGGTGGCGCGCGCCGAGGCCCGCCACCTCCTCGATCTCACGCTCGACCTCCGCTTTCGAGGCGAGCCGGGGCGACCGGCCGCCGCCGCGCGCGGCAAGATCGGGGATCGCGTCGAGCGCCGCCTGCGCCGAGCCGAAGCGGGCGAGCAGCTGGAAATAGGTGACCGGCCCGATATTCTCCGACCGGATCAGCCGCAGCCGGGCGATCTGGTCGGCGGGCGCGGGCATCAATCCGCCGTCTTGCCGACTTTGGGCTCGGTCCCCGCGGCAAGCCGGGCGATGTTCGCCCGGTGCTTCCACAGGATCAGCAAAGCGAAGCCGAGGAACAGCAAGGCGAGGTCGAACCAGCCGAGCGCGGCCGCGGCGACCGGGGCGGCGAGGCCGGCCGCCATCCCGCCGACCGAGGAATAGCGGGTGAGCGCCAGCATGAGCAGCCAGACCGCGGCGACGATCAGCGCGCACGGCCAGCTCAGGGCGAGGACGATGCCGACGAAGGTCGCCACCCCCTTGCCGCCCCGGAAGCCCAGCCAGACCGGATAGAGATGGCCGAGGAAGGCGCCGATCGCGGCGACGGCGGGAAATTGCGGCTGGTCGGGCCACAGCCAGCCGGCGATCAGCACCGCCGCCGCGCCCTTGCCCGCGTCGAACAGCATGGTGGCGGCGGCGAGGCCCTTGCGGCCGGTCCTCAGCACGTTGGTCGCGCCGATGCTGCCCGAGCCGATGTCGCGGACGTCGCCGAGCCCGGCGGCGCGGGTCAGGATGAGGCCGAACGGAATCGCGCCCAGCGCGTAGCCGAGCAGAAAGCACAGCAAGGGCAGACCAAGAATCTCGGCGGTCACCGTTTCCCCCGGCGCAATGAATAGCCCGAAGCCGCAAAGAGCCGCAACTAAATGCAGCAGATCCGATGGTCCTTCGAGACGGGCCTTCCCCCGGATCAAGTCCGGGGTCAGTCCCTCCTCAGGATGAGCGGGGGAAGGGCATTCACGACCGCCGCTCATCCTGAGGAGCCGTTGAGCTTGACGAAACGGCGTCTCGAAGGACTTATCAAAGGACGGGCCGAAGGGGCCCTCCATTTGAAACCCGCGCCCAAGCCGCTACATCCCTCGCCATGGCGCAGGCGGGGCCGCTTCTCATCTTCGATTCCGGGGTCGGCGGCCTGTCGGTGCTCGCCGCCATCCGCCGGCTGATGGCCGACGCCCCGATCGTCTACGCCGCCGACAGCGCCGGCTTTCCCTACGGCACCAAGAGCCCGGCCGAGGTCGCGGCGCGGGTGCCCGCCTTGCTCGGCCGGCTGGCGGAGCGTTACGAGCCGTCGCTGATCGTGATCGCCTGCAACACCGCCTCGACGATCGCGCTCGATTCGGTCCGGGCCGCGCTCGACCTGCCGATCGTCGGCACCGTGCCCGCGATCAAGCCGGCCGCCGCCTTGTCGAAGACCCGAACGATCGGCGTGCTCGGCACCGACGCGACCATCGTCCAGCCCTATGTCGACCGGCTCGCCGCCGAGTTCGCCGCCGATTGCACCGTCGTCCGCCACGGCTCGGCCGAGCTGGTCGAGCTCGCCGAGGCGAAGCTGCGCGGCGAGCCCACCGATGCCGGCGCTCTTGCCCGCATCCTGGATGGCCTTCTCGCCCTGCCCGGCGGCGCGGCGATCGACACGATCGTCCTCGCCTGCACCCATTTCCCCTTGCTCCGCGACGAGCTCGCCGCCGCCGCGCCGCGCCCGCTCGCGCTGGTCGACGGCAATGACGGCATCGCCCGGCGCACCCAATGGCTGGCGCGGGACCTCGCCTGGCCGGACGGGCCCGGCGGCGGCATCGCGGTGTTCACCGGCCCGGGCGCCGAAGCCTGCCGCACGGGCCTCGCCGGCTACGGGCTCGGGCGCCTCGACAAGCTCTGAAATGGACCTGGTTGCCTGCACTTGGCGCTGGCCTTAAAGGCCCGACTTCCGCTATTGGACGGCTGCAAGGCCGGGGAAGAGATTCTTGGACTATCAGCGCATTTTCGCGGAGGCGATCGAACGGCTTCACGCCGAGGGCCGCTACCGCGTCTTCATCGAGATATTGCGGAACAAGGGCGCCTTTCCCAACGCCCGCTGCTTCGCCGGCCATAACGGCCCGATCCCGATCACCGTCTGGTGCTCGAACGACTATCTCGCGATGGGCCAGCATGCCGACGTGATCGCGGCGATGGAAGAAGCGCTGCACGACGTCGGCGCCGGCTCGGGCGGGACCCGCAACATCTCCGGCAACAGCCACTACCATATCGAGCTGGAGGCCGAGCTCGCCGATCTGCACGGCAAGGATGCCGCCTTGCTGTTCACCTCGGGCTATATCTCCAACGAGGCGACGCTGGCGACGATCGGCAGGCTGCTGCCCGGCTGCATCATCTTCTCGGACGCATTGAACCACGCCTCGATGATCGCCGGGATCCGCAATTCGGGCTGCGAGAAACGGGTCTTCCGCCACAACGACCTCGCCCATCTCGAGGAGCTGCTCGCCGCCGCCGACCCGGAGGCGCCCAAGCTGATCGCCTTCGAAAGCGTCTATTCGATGGACGGCGACGTCGCCCCGATCGCGGAAATCTGCGACCTCGCCGACCGCTACAACGCCCTCACCTATCTCGACGAGGTCCACGCCGTCGGCATGTACGGCCCGCGCGGCGGCGGCATTTCCGAGCGCGACGAGGTCGCCCAGCGGGTGACGATCATCGAAGGCACGCTCGGCAAGGCGTTCGGGGTGATGGGCGGCTATATCGCCGCCGGCCGCGACATCATCGACGTGGTGAGGAGCTACGCGCCGGGCTTCATCTTCACCACCTCGCTGTCGCCGGTGCTCGTCGCCGGCGCGCTCGCCAGCGTCCGCCACCTCAAGGCCTCCTCGGCCGAGCGCGAGGCGCAGCAGCTGCGCGCCGCGCAATTGAAGGCGATCTTCGCCGAGGCGAGGCTGCCGGTGATGCCCTCGACCACCCATATCGTGCCGCTCCTGGTCGGCGATCCGGTGACGGCGAAGAAGATCAGCGACATCCTGCTCGCCGAATACGGAATCTACGTTCAGCCGATCAACTATCCGACCGTGCCGCGCGGCACCGAGCGGCTGCGCTTCACTCCCGGCCCCGCTCACAGCGAGGCGATGATGCGCGACCTCGCCAAGGCGCTGGTCGAGATCTGGGACCGGCTGGAGATGCGCTGGGCCGCCTAGCTCCCGGTCCTTCGAGACGGGCCTTCCTTCGAGACGCCGCTTCGCCAGGCTCAGCGGCTCCTCAGGATGAGCGGGCGTGGAATACCAAACCCCATCGCTCATCCTGAGGAGGGACTGAGCTCCGGCGAAGGCCCGTCTCGAAGGACGCAAAACCTAGTGGCGAATCTCGGTGCCAGCGCCTAGGGGATGCGGTCATGCGCATCGCCATCGCTTCCGATCATGCCGCCCTCGAGCTGAAGGCGCAGCTGGTCGCCTGGCTGGACGAGTCCGGCCATGCGGTCGAGGATCTCGGCCCGGACGGCGTCGATTCGGTCGACTATCCGGATTACGGCTACAGGCTGGCCGAGGAAATCGCCGCCGGGCGGGCCGATTTCGGCATCGCCCTGTGCGGCTCGGGGATCGGCATCTCGATCGCCGCCAACCGTCACCCGGCCTGCCGCTGCGCGCTCGTCTCCGAGCCGCTGTCGGCGCGGCTGGCGCGCGAGCATAACGACGCCAACGTGATCGCGATGGGCGCCCGCCTGATCGGCATCGAGATGGCGAGGGCCTGCATCGACGCCTTCCTCGCGACCGATTTCGGCGGCGGCCGCCACGGACGCCGGGTCGCCAAGCTCAGCCACCCGCATTTCACCAAGGAGCCCGCATGAGCAGCCGCCCCCTCAGCGACGTCCAGCCCGACGGCTTCTTCACCGATGGCTTGCGCGAGGCCGACCCGTCGGTCGCCGACGCGATCCGTGCCGAGCTCGACCGCCAGCAGAACCAGATCGAGCTGATCGCGTCGGAGAATATCGTCTCGCGCGCGGTGCTCGAGGCGCAGGGCTCGGTGCTGACCAACAAATATGCCGAAGGCTATCCCGGGCGCCGCTACTATCAGGGCTGCGGCCCTTCCGATTCGGTCGAGACGCTGGCGATCGAGCGGGCGAAGCAATTGTTCGGCTGCGGCTTCGCCAACGTCCAGCCGCATTCGGGCGCGCAGGCGAACGGCGCGGTGATGCTGGCGCTGACCAGGCCCGGCGACACGATCATGGGCCTCAGCCTCGACGCCGGCGGCCACCTCACCCACGGCGCCAGGCCCGCCATGTCGGGCAAATGGTTCAACGCCGTCCAATATGGCGTGCGGCCCGGCGACCATCTGATCGATTTCGACCAGGTCGAGGCGCTGGCCAAGGAGCACAGGCCGACTTTGATCATCACCGGCGGCTCGGCCTATCCGCGCCATATCGATTTCGCCCGCTTCCGCGCCATCGCCGATGCGGTCGGCGCCCTGTTCCTGGTCGACATGGCCCATTTCGCCGGCCTCGTCGCCGCCGGCGAGCACCCCTCCCCGTTCGGCCACGCCCATGTCGTCACCACCACCACCCACAAGACGCTGCGGGGTCCGCGCGGCGGCATGGTGCTGACCGACGACGAGGCGATCGCCAAGAAGATCAACTCGGCGGTCTTCCCCGGCCTCCAGGGCGGCCCGCTGATGCACGTCATCGCCGCCAAGGCGGTCGCGTTCGGCGAGGCGCTGCAGCCCGATTTCAAGACCTATGCGAAGGCGGTGATCGCCAACGCCAAGGCGCTCGCCAGCCGATTGAAGGAGCGCGGCGCCGACCTCGTCGCCGGCGGCACCGACACCCATCTCGCGCTCGTCGATCTGCGGCCGCTCGGGCTCACCGGCAAGGACGCCGACGAGGCGCTCGAGCGCGCCCATATCACCTGCAACAAGAACGGCGTCCCGTTCGATCCGCTGCCGCCGGTCAAGACCAGCGGCATCCGCGTCGGCTCGCCCGCCGGCACCACCCGCGGCTTCGGCGTCGCCGAATTCCGCGACATCGCCGATATGGTCGCCGACGTGCTCGACGGGCTCAGGGCCAATGGCGAGGCCGGCAATGACGAGGTCGAGGCGGCCGTGCGCGCCCGGGTCGCCGAGCTCTGCGCCCGCTTCCCCATCTATCAAGGGCTGGAGCGCTAGTTGCGCTGCCCTTTCTGCGCGCACGAGAACAGCCAGGTGAAGGACAGCCGTCCCACCGAGGACGGCTCGGCGATCCGCCGCCGCCGCCAGTGCGAGGATTGCGGCGCCCGCTTCACCACCTTCGAGCGGGTCCAGCTCAGGGAGCTGATCATCGTCAAGTCGGCCGACCGCCGCGAGCCGTTCGACCGCGCCAAGCTCGAGCGCTCGATCGCCGTCGCCTGCAGGAAGCGGCCGGTGCCAGCCGAGCGGATCGAGCGCCTCGCCTCCTCGATCCAGCGCCAGATCGAGACCAGCGGCGAGAGCGAGACGCCCTCGGCGCGGATCGGCGCGCTGGTGATGGAGGGGCTGAAGGCGCTCGACCCGGTCGCCTACATCCGCTTCGCCAGCGTCTATAAGGACTTCCGCGAAGCCAAGGATTTCGAGGATTTCGCGGGGACCGTGGCGGAGTAGTCCTTCGCGATACGGGCCTTCGATCCATCCTTCGATACGCCGGTTCGTCAGGCTCACCGGCTACTCAGGATGAGCGGCTCGGGGTAAATTACGTTCCCCCTTCCGCTCATCCTGAGTAGGGGCTGAGCCTGGCGAAGACCCGTATCGAAGGACCCGGTTTGGATTTTTACACGTACATGCTGCGTTGCGCCGACGGTCATTATTACGTCGGCCACACGGACGACCTGGATAGCCGGATCGCCCAGCATCAGGCTGGCGCCATTCCCGGCTATACCGAGAAGCGCAGGCCGGTGACTCTCGTCTGGTCCGACCGGTTTCCGGAACGCGATCAGGCTTTCGCAGCCGAGCGCCAGATCAAGGGTTGGAGCCGAGCGAAGAAGGAAGCGCTGATCCGGGGCGACTGGGAGGCCCTGCGCGCGCTCGCCAGCCGAGCGGCCCTTCGAGACGCCGCTTCGCCAAGCTCACCGGCTCCTCAGGATGAGCGGAGAGGGCGCGCGCAGACTCCCGCACCAGCCATCGTCCTCGTCCGCCCCCAGCTGGGCGAGAACATCGGCAAGGCGGCGCGGGCGATGCTCAATTTCGGGCTGACCGATTTGCGGCTGGTGGCGCCGCGCGACGGCTGGCCCAACCCCGCCGCCGGACCCGCCGCATCGGGGGCGGATATCGTGCTGGCCCGGGCGCGGGTGTTCGATACGGTCGCCGCGGCGGTGGCCGACTGCGCCCATGTCTATGCGACGACGGTCAGGAAGCGCGGGCTCGTCGTCCCGGTCGTCTCGCCGGCCCAGGCGGGGCGCGAGGTCCACGCCAATGACGGCCCGTCGGCCTTCCTGTTCGGCGCCGAGCGCTCGGGCCTGGAGACCGACGAGGTCGCGCTCGCCGGCAAGATCGTCACCGTCCCGGTCAATCCCGATTTCCGCTCGCTCAATCTCGCCCAGGCGGTGATCCTGATCGCCTACGAATGGTCGAAGCACCTCGATCTCGCCGTCCCGACCGAAGGCGACGAGGCCGAGCCGCGCGCGCCGCAGGCTCATCTGGAAGGGCTGATCGAGCAGCTCTACGGAGCGCTCGAGGCGGCCGATTATTTCCATCCCCCCGACCGCACCCCGGCGACGCGGAACACGATCCGGACCATCCTCACCAAGGCCGGCTGGTCTTCACGCGAGGTTCAGGCGCTGCGCGGCATCGTCCGCGCCCTGGCCGAACCCCGCCGCCGGCGCTCTTGACTCGCAGCGGCTATCGCGCCAAGTAACCGGTCCGAACAATCGCGAGTAGCCTCATGAAAAAAATGATTATTTTGAGTGCCGTCCTGGCTTCGAGCGCGGCTTGGGCCCAGACTCCGACGTCCGGCGGCGCAAGGGCCGAGGGTGCTTTCGATCCCAATGAAACGGTCTGCCAGGCGGTGACCCGGACCGAATCGCGCCTCGCCCGCGCCCGCATCTGCATGACCCGCGCCCAATGGGCCGAGCAGCGCCGGCTGACCCGCCAGAACACCGAGCGGGTGCAGTCGAATCGGGGCGAGCGCCAATATTGATTTCCCTTCGGGGGAAGTTCCGAAGATGAGCCGGGCGCCGTCCTTTTGCGGCGGCGTTTTGGCTTGACTTCGGCCCCTCCAGCCCACATGTGCCCGCCTTCGCAATTGGCCCCGCACCCCTGGTGAAGCGGCGGCCGCGCCGGACGCTTGTCGGTCCGGCGGTGCGGCGCCAGGGAATTTGAGAACGCGAATTGGAGTTTTGAATCATGTCGAAGCGCACCAGCGCCAAGTACAAGCTCGACCGCCGCATGGGCGAGAACGTCTTCGGACGGCCCAAGAGCCCGGTCAACCGCCGCGAATACGGGCCCGGCCAGCATGGCCAGCGCCGCAAGAGCAAGATGTCGGACTTCGGCATCCAGCTGCGCGCCAAGCAGAAGCTCAAGGGCTATTATGGCGACGTCACCGAAAAGCAGTTCAAGCGCGCCTATAGCGACGCCTCGAAGATGAAGGGCGACACCGGCCAGAATTTGATCGGCCTGCTGGAGCGCCGCCTCGACGCGGTCGTCTACCGGGCCAAGTTCGCGCCGACCATCTGGGCCGCGCGCCAGCTCGTCAACCACGGCCACATCCGGGTCAACGGCAAAAAGCTCAACATCGCTTCGGCCAAGGTCAGCGTCGGCGACGTCGTCGAGCTCGGCCCGAAGGCGCAGGAGATGGCGCTGGTGATCGAGGCGCAGGGCCTCGCCGAGCGCGACATCCCCGATTACATCGTCCAGGACGGCCAGGCCAAGATCGTCTTCAACCGCGTGCCGACGCTCGACGAAGTGCCCTATCCGGTGCGGATGGAGCCCAATCTCGTCGTCGAATTCTATTCGCGCTGAGCCTTCGGGCAGCGGCGACGAAGAAGGGCGGCGCCTTGGCGGGGCCGCCCTTTTTGCGTGGGTCCTTCGAGACGCCGCTTCGCATGTCCTGAGCGACGCCGCAGGCGGCGTCGAAGGGGCCCGTCTCGAAGGACGGACCTACCGGGCGGCCAGCTCGGCGGCGAGGAAGGTGCCGATCCGGCGCAGCATCTGGACCCGCGCCTGCGAATCGGCGAGATCGTGCTCGAGCCCCGGGAAGACGGTCAGCTCGCTCCTCTTGCCCGCGTCGCGCAGCGCGTCGTTCATCCGCCGCGAATGGACCACCGGCACGTTGAGATCGCGGTCGCCGTGGAACAGCAGCACCGGCGCGGCGATCGCATCGACGTGGCGGAGCGGCGAGCCCTCCGCGACATGGGGGCCGCTGCCGATATATTCGGTCATGTTGCTCGACACCGTGTAGTTGCGGAAATCGTCCTTCCACTGCTGAAGGTCGGTAATCGGCGCGATCGCGACGATCGCCTTGAACAGGCCCGGCTCGGTCGCGCCCGCCTGAAGCGCCGCATAGCCGCCATAGGACCAGCCGAGGATCGCCATCCGGTTGGCATCGGCAATGCCCTGCGCCGCCAGCCAGCGCGCGCCGGCGGTGATGTCCCCGATCGAGGTCCGCCAGCTGCGGAAGCCGTTGCGCTGCAGCCACTGGTCGCCATAGCCCGCCGAGCCGCGGAAATTGGGCTGAAGCACGGCATAGCCCTGGTGGGCGAGATATTGGGCGAGCCAGTCGAAGCCCCATTCGTCGCGCGCGGCCGGGCCGCCGTGCGGCAGCACGACGGCGGGCAGGTTGCGGCCGTCCGAGCCCGGCGGCAGGGTCAGATAAGCGGGAACGTTGACTCCGTCCGCAGCCGGATAGCTCACCGAACGGACGGTCGCCGGCGCCGCATGTTCGAGCTGCGGCCGGACCATCAGGATCTCGTTGAGGGCCCGCCCGGCGCGGTCGTAGACATAATAGCGGCCGGCATCGGCGTCGCTGCCGGCATGGACGAGGAGGCGGTTGCCGTCGGCGCTGTCGGTGCCGAAATCGACCAGCGGCAGACTGGGGATGGCGCGACCGAGCGAGCGCGAGAGATTGCCGTAATCGGCGTCGAAATAGACGACGCGCCGCTGCTCCTCGGCGAAGGTCATGCCGACGACATGCGAGCCGCGGCTCGCGCGGACGACGCCGTCGACGTCGACTTGCGGGTTGGCATAGACGAGCTCGGTCGTCATCGTCCCGTCGAGCTTGACCCGGTAGAGGGCAAGGCGGCCGTCGAGCTTGCGCAGCACATAGGCCGAGTCGTTGGCGGCATCGATCGCGATCGGCCTCATTCCTTCGTCGTTCGCATCGTCGTAGGTGCTGAAATTCCGCCACTCGCGGCTGCCGGCGGCGCGATAGAAATATTGGGTCTCGGTGCCGAGCTGGCCGGTCGAGCCGCCGCGCACCTGCGGCACCGCCATGATCCGGACATTGCCCTGGCCGTCGGTCAGATAATTGCCGGCATGAGCGTTGGGCGGCTCGACCTGAGTCGCGCGAAGCGTGCGGACATCGACCCGGTCGACGCCGAGGCCGTTGGCGGTGCGCACCAGCCTCGTGTTCATCCGCCCTTCTTCCGGGACATAGTCGCGCGCCATCAGCACCGCATTCTCGCGGCCGCCGAGCCAGTCGATGATCTCGGCGTCGAACTGGCGGATGCGGGCGTCGTAGAACGAATTGCGCTGGCCGAGCTGGGTGACGTTGCCGCCGCCGACGTCGAGCGAGACGAGCCGCGAGAAGGGGATCAGCATGCTCGTGCCGCCCCCGACCATGCCGGTGACCTGGCAGATCAGCCGCTCGTTGGTCACGAAACGGCACCAGCGCAGCCGGTCCGGCGTACCGTCGGAACGAATGACGAAACGCGGCTCGCCACCGCCGGCAAGATTGTGCACGTAGACGTAAGTCGACCGCCCCGGGCCCGCCGCCAGATAGACGACGTGGGTGCCGTCGGGCGAGATGTCGATATGCTCGACGCTCTCGCGGACGCCGTAAAGCTCGGCCTGGTCGGCCGCCGGCTGGGCGGGCGCGGACGCGGGCTGCGCGAGCAGCGGCGCGGTTGCGAGAGTCATCGCCAGGCCGGCAATGCGGAGCAGCTTGTTCATGGATTCCCCCGGGGGTTGCGGCGCGCCTAAAGCACTTTCGCGCCATAAATGCAATGGCTTCAGCCACCTAGCCGGTCCTTGCCTCAGCGGCGGCGGCGGCCCTATAGCCGGCCCGTCCGCCGCCCCTTCCGTGGAGAAAGCGATGCGCTTCCGGCCCCTCCTCCTGCTCGCCTTGCTTGCCCCGCTCGGCGGCTGCGTCACGCCCCCGGCGGCGCCGCCCCCGCCTCCGCAAATCTCGGCCGAGACCCTGCAGCGGGTGACCCGGACCCTGTCCAGCGACGAATATCAGGGCCGGGCGCCGGGGACCGAGGGCGAGACCCGCACCATCGCCTTCCTCGCCGACGAATTCCGCCGCGCCGGCCTGCAGCCGGGCAATCATGGCAGCTGGTATCAGGACGTGCCGCTGGTCGAGATCACCGCCCAGGGGAGCCCGCAGCTCCGGATCAGCGGCGCGGGCCAAAGCCTGAGCTTCGCCTTCCGCACCGACTATATCGGCGCCTCCTACCGCGCCCAGCCGCATGTCGCCGTCGACAATAGCGAAATCGTCTTCGTCGGCTACGGCATCAACGCGCCCGAGCGCGGCTGGAACGATTATGCGGGCCTCGACGTCCGCGGCAAGACGGTGATCATCCTGGTCAACGACCCCGACTGGCAGACGCCCGCCCTCACCGGCACCTTCAACGGCCGGGCGATGACCTATTACGGCCGCTGGACCTACAAGTTCGAGGAAGCGGCGCGGCAGGGCGCCGCCGCCGCCTTCATCGTCCACGATACCGCGCCCGCTTCCTATGGCTGGAACGTGGTCGAGAACAGCTGGTCGGGCTCGCAGCTCTACATGGAATCGGCCAATGGCGGCGCCGATCAGACCGCGGTCAACGGCTGGCTGACCAACGCCGCGGCCCGGCGGCTGATGGCGGCGGCGGGCCAGGACCTCGACGCTCTCACCCGCGCCGCCCAGCAGCGCGGCTTCACCGCCGTCCCGCTCGCCCTTCGCGCCTCGCTCGCGATGGACAACCAGATCCGCCGCGCCGCCTCGCACAACGTGATCGGCGTGCTGCCCGGGCGCACCCGGCCGAACGAATATGTGATCTACACCGCCCATTGGGACCATCTCGGGCTCTGCCGCGAGACCGGCGAGGACCGGATCTGCAACGGCGCCGTCGACAATGCCAGCGGCAGCGCCGCCCTGGTCGCGCTCGCCGAGGCCCATGCCCGCGCCGGACCGGCCGACCGCACCCTCATTTTCCTCGCCGTCACCGGCGAGGAGTCGGGCCTGCTCGGCTCGGCTTATTATGCCGCCAATCCGATCTACCCGCTCGCCCGGACAGCGGGCGGCTTCAACATGGATTCGCTGAACATGGCCGGGCCGGCGCACGATTTCGTCTCGATCGGCGGCGGCAAGTCCGAGCTCGACCCCTATCTAGCCCGCGCCGCCGCGCAAATGGGGCTTCGGGTCTCGCCCGAGCCGACCCCGGAGGCCGGCTATTATTTCCGCTCCGACCAGTTCAGCTTCGCCAAGCAGGGGGTGCCGATGCTCTACGGCCGCGGCGGCGAGGATCTGGTCGACGGCGGCCCGGCCGCCGGCCGCGCCGCGGCCGAGGATTATCGCGCCCACCGCTACCACCAGGTGACCGACGAGTTTAACCCGGCCTGGGACTGGGCCGGCGCGCTCGCCGACGTCGGCATCTATTACCGGGTCGGCCGCGCCCTCGCGACCAGCCGGGAATGGCCGAACTGGCTCCCCGGCGACGAGTTCCGCGCCATCCGCGACCGCTCGCGCGCGGGGCAATGACCCCCCGTCAGCCTCCCGAATGGGCGCCGCACGCCTTCGTCTGGATCGGCTTTCCGAGCCACGGCGAGCTCTGGGTCGACGATTTGAGCCCCGCCCAGGCCGAGGTCGCCGCCTTCGCCCGGGCGGTGTGGGCCGGCGGCAAGGGCGAGGCGGTGCAGCTGGTCGCCGCCGACCCGGCCGCCGCCGCCGCCGCGCGCGCCGCGGCGCCGTTCGCCACCGTCCTCGTCCAGCCGTTCGGCGACATCTGGCTGCGCGACACCGGCCCGATCGTGGTCCGCGGCCCGGCGGGCCTTGCCGCGCTCAGCTTCGTCTTCAACGGCTGGGGCGGCAAATACGACCTTCCCGGCGACGACACGATCGGCCGCCGCCTGGGCGAGAGCGCGGGCCTGCGGGTCCGCCGCGCCGACTGGATCCTCGAGGGCGGCGCGATCGACGTCGACGGCACCGGCCTTGCCGTCACCACCGAGGAATGCCTGTTGAATCCCAACCGCAACCCGTTCTTCTCGCGCGCCGACGTCGAGGCGCGCCTGAGGGCGGATCTCGGCATCGGCCGGCTGCTCTGGCTCGCCAGCGGCCTCATGAACGACCATACCGACGGCCATGTCGACAATCTCGCCCGTTTCGTCGGCAGCGGCCGCATCGCCATCCCCGAGCCCGAGCCCGGCGATCCCAACGAGGCCGTCTACCGCGACGCCGCGATCCGCGCCCGCCGCTTCGGGCTCGAGGTGGCGGCGATGCCCTCCCCCGGCCTGGTCCGGCGCGGCGAGGAGATCATCCCGGCCTCCTACATGAACTTCTACATCGGCAATGCGGCGGTGATCGTCCCCCAATATGGCGCCGCCAACGACGAAGCGGCGGTGGCGGCGGTCGGGGCGCTGTTCCCCGGCCGCGAGGCGATCGGCCTCCGCGCCGACCATATCCTCACCGGCGGCGGCAGCTTCCACTGTATCAGCCAGCAGGTGCCGGCCTAGATATTGAGCCTGTCCTTCGATACGGGCCTTCGCCAAGCTCAGTCCCTACTCAGGATGAGCGGGGGATAATTCTCTCATCGCTCATCCTGAGTAGCCGGTGAGCTTGTCGAACCGGCGTATCGAAGGACCGTTGCCAAGAGGACTTGATGACCAAGCTCACAGTCGCCGCGCTCCAGCTCGCCTTCACCGACGATCTCGACGAGAATATCCGCAACGTTTCGGATCTCGTCCGCGAGGCCGCGGCCAAGGGCGCCAAGGTCGTCCTCCCGCCCGAGCTGTTCGAAGGCCCCTATTTCTGCAAGACCGAGGACGAGAGCCTGTTCGCCGCCGCCCGCCCGGTCGACTCGCATCCGGCGGTGCTGGCGATGCAGAAGCTCGCCGCCGAGCTCGAAATCCACATCCCGACCAGCTTCTTCGAGGCGGACGGACCGCATCATTACAACAGCCTGGCGATGATCGACGACAAAGGCGCGGTGATCGGCGTCTACCGCAAGAGCCACATCCCCGACGGCCCCGGCTACTCCGAGAAATTCTACTTCCGCCCCGGCAATACCGGCTTCCGCACCTGGCCGACCGCCGCCGCCACGCTCGGCGTCGGCATCTGCTGGGACCAATGGTATCCGGAAACGGCGCGCTCGCTGATGCTGATGGGCGCCGAGATCCTGCTCTACCCGACCGCGATCGGCAGCGAGCCGCACGATCCCGATCTCGACACCAGCCGGCTCTGGCGGCGGGCGATGATCGGCCATGCCGTCGCCAACGTCGTCCCCGTGGTCGCCGCCAACCGGATCGGCGACGAATGCGGCCAGATCTTCTACGGCCACAGCTTCATCTGCGACGAGCGCGGCGACATCCTCGCCGAGTTCGGGGCGAAGGAAACCGGCGTCCTCACCGCGACTCTGGATCTGGCGGCGGCAAAGCGCCACCGCGCCGCCTTCGGCTTCTTCCGCGACCGGCGCCCCGATCTTTACGGCCGGCTCACCGAAGACGTCTAGTTTCTCTACCGCCGCGGTGGTAAAAGCGCGTCCACGGAGGTGCTCATGCGGCTCGTCCCGATCCTTCTCCTAACCTTGTGCGTCGCCGGCTGCGGCGACCGGGCCGGTTCGGGCCCCGGCCCGCGTCACGGCGGGCGCTATGTCGGCATCGGCATCTATTCGCCGGGCCAGATGTGGCAACGGCTGGCCGGCGCCGCCCGCTCCGGGGATGGCGCGGCGGCGACCCTGCGCGACGACGAGCAGGTGATCGTCGTCCTCGACAGCCGGACCGGCGAAATCCGCCAGTGCGGCAATTTGAGCGGCCATTGCCTGCGGATGAATCCCTGGTCCGGCCAGCCGGCGCCGGCCCGCCTCACCGAGCACCGGGCCGAGCCGGAGCAAGGGGAGGTCGTCAACGAGGCCGTCCCGGCGGCGACCCGCTAAAGCCCTCCCCGCCAAGGGGACGGGCTTCGCACCGCCAGCGCCCGCGCGAACACCGCCTCGAACATCGCCGCGGTCAGCCGGCCGGTATTCTGGTTGTAGCGCGAGCAATGATAGCTATCGATCAGCACCCGGCCGTCGGGCAGCACATGCTCGGCGAGATGGGCGAAGGGGTGCGCGGAGAGCTTGCCGCCGGCGGAGCGCACCGCATTGTCGTGGGCGATCCGGCCGAGCGCGACGAGCACGCGTACGTCGGGCAGGCGCGCCAATGCCGCCGCGTAGAAGCGCCGGCAGGTCGCCACTTCGGCGGGCAGCGGCTTGTTCTGCGGCGGCAGGCACTTGACCGAATTGAGGACGACGCAGCCTGCGAGCCGCAGCCCGTCGTCCACCCGCGCGTCGTAGCGGCCGCGAGCGAGGCCGAACTTGCCCAGCGTCGCGTAGAACAGCATCCCGGCATGATCGCCGGTGAACGGCCGCCCGGTCCGGTTGGCGCCCCACATGCCCGGCGCCAGCCCGACGATGCCGAGCCAGGCCCCGGGGTCGCCGAACGCCGGCACCGGCGCGTTCCACCAGTCCGGATGCTCGGCCCGAAGCGCCGCCCGGAACCCGGCGAGCCGCGGGCAAAGCGGGCAATCGCGCGGCGCTTCGGCGTCGGGGACTGGAGAGACACTCACGCTCACCCCATACCGTTCGGGCTGAGCCTGTCGAAGCCCTCCCCTTCTTTTCCCTGCGCCAGGAAGTAAGGGAAGGACTGCGACGGGCTCAGGCCGAATGGTGGTGGACCAGAAGCGGACCTTTTATGCGATCGCGCTCGGCTCGAACCGGCGCAGCCGGCACGGCTCGCCGGCGGCGACGCTGCGCGCGGCGCTCGCCGTGCTCGAGCCGACGCGGGTCTCCACGATCCGCGCCACCCCCGCGCTGGGGCCCGCCGGCCGCAGCTTCGCCAACGCCGTCGCCCTCCTCGACAGCGAGCTCGCGCCCGACCAATTGCTCGCCGAATTGAAGGCGCTGGAGCGCGTCTTCGGCCGCCGCAATGGCCGCCGCTGGGGGCCGCGGGTGCTCGATCTCGACATCATCCTCTGGTCGGGCGGCGCCTGGGGCGGCCCCGGTCCGATCGTCCCCCATCCCGAGTTCCGCAACCGCGCCTTCGTCCTCGCCCCGCTCGCCGAGATCGCCCCCGGCTGGCGCGACCCGCTGACCGGCGCCACCGTCCGTCAGCTCCTCGCCCGGTTGACCGCGCCCCGCCCCATGCCACGAGCCTGATCGTCTGAGGACGAAGCGCTTCGCGCTTCGGCCGATGGCGTGAATCAGGCTCGCGAAAAATTATCGAGAACAGGATTCACGTTTCAGGCTTCAGCCTGAAACGATCCTGGTCTAGGTCGGACGCCGGTGAGGGCCCATAGCTCAGTTGGTAGAGCAACTGACTTTTAATCAGTAGGTCGCTGGTTCGAATCCAGCTGGGCTCACCAGCCTGCGGCAAAGGCTTCGGCTGGCCAGCCGGAGACTTGGCGCGGGCCACGTCCACCGGCCGGACGGCTCCGCTTCATTTCGACTGCTCTCGAATTGTGGTTGACGAGACGCGCCGGGCCTGTCATTTCGATCTCTGTCGAAATGAAGGAAGCTAGCATGCAGGCGGCAGCCGCCATCGAAGCGCTCGGCGCGCTCGCGCAGGAACACCGCCTCGCTCTGTTCCGGCTGCTCGTCCAGGCCGGCGCGGAGGGCATGCCGGCCGGCGCGATCGCCGACGCGCTCGGCGTGCCCAACTCCTCGCTGTCGTTCCACCTCGCCCAGCTGAAGCGCGCCGGCCTGGTCGGGCAGCAGCGCCGGCACCGCTCGCTGATCTACCGCGCCGACTATCCGGCGATGAACGCGCTGGTCGCCTACCTCATGGAAAATTGCTGCGGCGGCGCCGATTGCGGCGGCGGCACGGCCTGTGAAATTCCCGATGGCGAAAGGAAATCGGGATGAAACGATTGCATGTCCACGTCGCCGTCAGCGACCTCGACCGGTCGATCCGCTTCTATTCGACGCTGTTCGCCGCCAGCCCGAACCTGGTCAGGCAGGATTACGCCAAATGGATGCTGGACGATCCGCGCGTCAACTTCGCGATCTCGGCGGGGCAGCATCCTTCGCAGGGCGTTCAGCATCTCGGCGTGCAGGTCGAGGACGCCGCCGAGCTGGCCGAGGTCTATGGCCGCCTGCAGGCGGCCGACCGGCCCGTGCTCGAGGAAGGCGCGACGACCTGCTGCTACGCCAGGTCCGAAAAAAGCTGGATCGCCGATCCGGACGGCACCGTTTGGGAGACCTTCCTCACCCATGGCGAGGCCACGGTCTACGGCGACAGCCCCGCGCTCGGCCCGCTCGGCGACGGCCCCGGCGCCGACCAATGCTGCCTGCCGAAAGCGGCGCCGGCCGGATGAGGCGGCCCGCCGACCCCGGCAGGCCGCCCTTGCCCGATCGGCCCCTCGCCCACCGTCTCGCGGCGGAGGGGGTCGGCGCCTTCTTCCTGTTCGCCTGCGTGATCGGCTCGGGAATCATGGCCGAGAATCTGTCGCTCGGAAACGACGCCGTCGCCCTGCTCGGCAACACCGTCGCCACCGGCGCCATCCTGTTCGTCCTGATCGTCATTCTCGGCCCGATCTCCGGGGCGCATATGAACCCCGCGGTCAGCCTCGTCGCGGCCTCCCGGCGCGAGCTTCGCTGGACCGACGCCGCCGCCTACATCGCCGCGCAGCTCGCCTTCGGCATCCTCGGCGCCTGGGCCGCCCATTTGATGTTCGATCTGCCGACGCTGCAGCTTTCGGTGAAGGCGCGGACCGGCCTCGGCCAGTGGACCGGCGAGGCGATCGCCACCTTCGGGCTGATCCTCACCATCCTCGGCTCGGCGCGCTTCCGGCCGCTATGGACGCCGGCGACGGTGGCGCTCTACATCGTCGCGGCTTATTGGTTCACCTCCTCGACCAGCTTCGCCAACCCCGCCATCACCGTCGCCCGCAGCCTCTCCGACACCTTCGCCGGCATCGCCCCCCACGACGTGCCGCTCTTCATCCTCGCCCAGCTCCTCGGCGCCGCCGCCGCCGCGCTTTTGGCGAAGGTGCTGTTCCGAGCCTAAAAAAAGAGGGACAGTCCCTCTTTTTCAGAAAAAGGGGACATGTATTTTTTCGCGAAAAAGTACGTGTCCCTCGGCCTCCCCCGGTCAGGGCCCATAGCTCAGTTGGTAGAGCAACTGACTTTTAATCAGTAGGCCGCTGGTTCGAATCCAGCTGGGCTCACCATCCCCTCATCCTCGCCCAATTCGGGATCGAAGCCGTAGACAGGCACCCACTTCCGCAAGTCGCTGTCTCCGAAAAACAACGCTTCGGCCAAATTTTATAGTAAACCTTTTACTCGGTTAAACATTGGTCTATTATTGGCGAATCCTCGATTTGGGGGTGGGGAATCCAGGGGAGTGATTGACATGCGTGTAATCTATGCTGCGGCCCTTCTTGCGGCCGTTTCGGCAACGCCGGCCTTCGCTCAGGCGTTCAACGGCGGCAATGTCGCGGTGGTCGGCGGCTACGACCATGCCAGCTTCGGCAGCGGCAGCGGCACCAGCGGCAGCGGCGTCATGTACGGCGTCGGCGTGGGCTGGGACATCCGGAGCGGCAACGCCGCGTTCGGCATCCAGCTCGAGGCGGCCGACTCGACGACCAAGAATTGCAACTTCGGCCCCTGCGTCGAGGCCGGCCGCGATCTCTATGCCGGGCTGCGGGCCGGCGGCGTGCTGCCCAGCGGCAAGACGTTGCTCTACGTCCTGGCGGGCTATTCGAACGCGCGCGTCAGCATTGCCAATTGCTGCCATAGCGACCTCGACGGCATCCGCGCCGGTCTCGGCGTCGAGCACCAGCCGGGGCCCCATTGGTTCTTCGGGTTCGAAGGCCGCTACACCAATTACGAGCAGGGCTTCGAGCGCTGGCAGGGCGTCGGCAGAGTCGGCTACCGCTTCTGAGCTGAACCGACAGGCTCGTCGAGGCGGGGACGGGGCGGCAGCGCCCCGCCCTCGTCTTGTGCGCGGGCTTGCCCGCCGAACCGTCAACCCATGCGCGTGAGCCGGTACATCGGATAGTCGCCATATTTCTTGGCGAGCGGGATGCGGCCGACGTAGCGGCAGGTGAAGCGGCCGCGCGCCTCGAGCGCGAGGATCGCGGCGAAGGGCTCGGTGACGAAGACGGCGCCGGGCGGGGTGACCGGCTCGATCCGGGCGGCCTTGGAGACTTCGGTGCCGTAATAGGTGATCCGGCCGGTGATGTGGTCGGTGGTGCGGTAGGCGGGGCCGTAATGGGCGCCGATGCGCATTCCGCCCGAGCCGTCGAGGCCGAGCGTCGCATAATCGAACTTGGCCAGCCGGTCCTGGAGCTGGAGCGCGATCTCGGCCGCGACCGGGGTGCTCGCGGTCACCGCGTAGAGCGCGTCGCCCCAGGAGTTGCGGCAATCGACGTCGGCGTCGTGGGCGTCGAGCACCTCGGCGACGACCCCCATCACCCCGTCCCAGAAGCTCGGCAAGGCGGCCTCGCTCAAGGTCGAGAAGCCCTTGAAGTCGGTGAACAGGATCGCCGCCAGCGCCCGCTCGTGGGGCGGCGTCACGCTCGGCTGCGGCCGGACGAGATCGCGGGCGACCGCGCCCGGATCGACGATCCGGCTGCGCTCGCCGGCCGCGGCCCAGGCGGCGACGTCGGCGGCGGTTCCCGCCGGCCCGCCGGCGGCGGCGCCGTCCCAGATCGCGACCTGGACCGCCTCGGCGCCGAGATGCTCGGCCCGGAGACGCGCCAGGCCCATCGCGGTGCGGCTGGCATAGCCATATTGGGCGGGGTTGCCGAAATAGGCCATCGGGCTGGCGAAGACGATCTTGCGCGCGCGGTCGCGGCAGGCGCGGTAGCGCGGCTCCCAGGCCTCGCCGCCCGGGCGGACCGACTGGAGCAGGAAATCCTCCTCCTCGAACGGCAGCACGACATGCAGCTCGGCGCCGCGATCGAGCAAGGCCTCGGCGGCGAGGATGTCGGCGCCGCAGGCGAGCGCGCCGAACGCGAAGCCGATCTCCTCCTCGCCGAGAACCGCGTCGATCGCCCGGCGGATCCGCGCCTCCGCCGCCGGATCGGCGCCGAACATATGGCCGCAATAATGGATCACCCGCGGCGGCCTGAGGGGCGCCAGCAGGGCGGCCTGCTCGGCCTCGCCGAGGCCGAGATGGGCGGCGATCCGGGCGAGCTGGCGAAGCGTGCTCGATCGCCCGCCGAGGTCGGCGCTGGTGCGCACGACGCCGCTCGCCAGGGTGGCGGTGACCTCCGCGCTGCGGCCGAGCAGCAGCAAAGCCTCGGCGCGGGTCGCGGCCCGGTAATAATCGGCGGGCTCGGCCAGCGCCGGATCGTCGAGCAGCGCGGCGGCGAGGGCGCGCGATCTCTCCGCGTCGCCGGCGAGCAGCGCCAGCGTGGCGGCGTTGATGCCGGGGAAGGAATCGCCGCTCTCGCGGTAGATGGCGTGATAGGCCTCGAACGCGCGCTCCAGCGCCTGCCGGCGGGCCGGGCCGGGCGCCGCCGCCAGCGCCCTGTCCTTCAGGAGCCGCGCCCCGATCGTCCGCTCGTGGGTGTCGCCGGAGCGGTCGAGCCCGTAAGCGGCGAACAGCCCCATCGCCCGCTCGGTATCGCCGATCCGGGCCAGCGCGAGCACCTGCTGGTGGCGGATCGCGCCGCTTTCCTCGCCCGCCTCGATCGCCGCGCTGGCGATGTCGTAGGCGGCGATCAGGTCGCCCTTGGCGAGCGCGGCTTTGGCAAGATCGGCGGCTTCATCCATCATTGGACGTTAAGGCCTGACACAAGGCGACACAATTCAAGACAGGGCGCGACAAGCTTCCTCTGGCGCGGCGGCGGCGCAAGGCCGTAAAGACGCGGCCGTCATGGCCGAGGAACCGCACGTCCTGCTCGTCGACGACGAGCGCGAGATCAGGGAGCCGCTCGCCCAATATCTCTCGCGCAACGGGGTCCGGGTCACCAAGGCGGAAAATGCCGCGGCGGCGCGCCAGCTGCTCGCCGCCTACGCGATCGACCTCGTCCTGCTCGACATCATGATGCCGGGCGAGGACGGGCTGAAGCTTGCCGGATTCATCCGTGCGACGAGCGAAATCCCGGTGATCCTGCTGACCGCGAGGACCGAGGAGATGGATCGGGTCGTCGGCCTCGAGATCGGCGCCGACGACTATGTCACCAAGCCCTTCTCGCCCCGCGAGCTCCTCGCCCGGATCAAAGCCGTGCTGCGCCGCGCCGGGGACAGCAAGGTGCGCGCGCCCGACGCCGACACCTACGGTTTCGGCCCGTGGCTGCTGAAGAGCGGCGAGCGCGAGCTGGTCGGGACGGACAATGTCGCGATTCCGCTGTCGACCGGCGAATATAATCTGCTCCATGCCTTCGTCACTCATCCCCGCCGGGTGCTGAGCCGCGACCAGCTGCTCGATTTGTCGCAGGGCCGCGAGCTTGCCGCATTCGAGCGCAGCATCGACAACCATATCAGCCGCCTCCGCAAGAAGATCGAGGCCGATCCCGCCAACCCGAAGCTGATCAAGACGGTGTGGGGCGGCGGCTACATGCTCGCCGCCGAAGTCAAAAGGCTGTGAGGCGGTTCCTCCCCAAGAGCCTGATCGGCCAGATCGCTTTGGTCATGGCGGCCGCTTTGCTGGTCGCCCAGGCGATCAATTTCGGGCTGGTCTTCAACGAGCGCCAGCGCGCGACCAACACCCAGATCGAGGGGCCGCCGATCGCCCGCTTCGTCCAGCTGGTGCAGCGGCTCGCGCCGATGGATGCGGCGGCGCGCGCCGACCTCATCGCCGACCGCGGCCGCCGCGGCCGCTTCGCGATCGCCGGCGAGAGCTCGGTGCCAGCCGAAGCGAGCGAGGCGCGGATCGTCGCCCGGCTGCGCGACCAGGCGGAGCAGAACGGGCTCGTGCTGCGCGACGCCCGCGCCGCCGTCCGCGACGAGGTCGAGCTGCCCCGCCGGCTGCGCGACCGGCTGACCCCCGACGAGCTCGACCGCGCCCGGGCGCGGCTGCGCCGGATGCAGACCCTGCATCTTTCCGCCCAGCTGGCGGACGGCAGCTGGATCAACGCCCGGCTGGTGACGCCGCGGCCCAATCCCTGGCTGGCCGCCCGGCTCGCCGGCTCGACCCTGCTCATCTATCTGCTGATTCTGGCCGCGGTGACCCTGATCGCGATGCGGCTCGGCCGCCCGTTGCGCGCGCTCACCGCCGCCGCGCAGAGCTTCGAGGGCCGCGGCGAGGCGCCCCAGGTCGAGCCGCGCGGCCCCGCCGACGTCCGCCGCGCGATCCTCGCCTTCAACGCGATGAGCGCCCGGGTCGGGACGATGCTCGACGAGAAGGACCGGATGCTCGGCGCGATCGGCCACGATCTGCGCACCCCGCTCGCCTCGCTGCGCATCCGGATCGAGAGCGTCGAGCCCGCCGAGGAGCGCGCGCCGATGATCGCCACCATCGAGGAGATGACGGCGATGCTCGACGACACCCTCGCCCTCGCCCGCTCGGGCCGTGCCGCCGAGGAGATCCGCCCGATCGACCTCAGCGCCCTCGCCGATGCCGTCGTCGAGGAGTTCCGCGCGCTCGGCCACGACGCGCAGTTCATGGAAGGCGAGCGCCGGACCGCCGCGGTTCAGCCCAACCTGCTCCGCCGGGCGGTCCGCAACCTGATCGACAACGGCATCAAATATGGCGGCTCGGTCGAGGTCGCGGTGCGCGCCGGCGCGGGCACGGGAACGGGCACGGGCGCGAACATGGTCGCGATCGAGGTCGCCGACCGCGGCCCGGGCATCCCGGAAGCCGATTTCGGCAACGTCCAGGAGGCCTTCGTCCGCCTCGAAGCCTCCCGCAACCGCGGCACCGGCGGATCGGGGCTCGGCCTCGCGCTGGCGCGGGGGGCGGCCGAGGCGCATGGCGGCAGGCTCGAGCTGGAGAACCGGACGGGCGGCGGGCTGCTGGCGCGGATCCTGCTGCCGGTCAAGAGCGGCCCCCTGCCCGGAAGTTGACGACGAAGTTGAATAAAGTTGAGGATATGCAGGAGTCGCGCGATCCGCCCGTTTCCGGCGCCGGCGGGAGGACAGCAGACCGCGCGCGCCGGCAGCCGGACGCGACGAAAGTTGACAGTACCGTGGAAGTTGACGGCGACGCGGAAGTTGACAGCGGCGGGCGGCCACGCGCGCCGCGCCGATCTCCCAGGCGCACAGGCGATTCGCCAAGTCCGGCGCGCTGCGGCCAATCATAAATCCTTAGAACATAAAACGAACAAAAAGCACAGCGGAATCTTGCCGCGAGGCCCTTCGGGATGTCGTTTTTCCCCGGTACCTCTTTCCCGATGCCTGGCACGGCTGATTCTCAGCAAGCCTTCGTCCGCCTCGAAGCCTCGCGCAACCGCGGCGCCGGCGGCCGGCCTCGGCCTCGCTTTGGCACGGGGGGCGGCCGAGGCGCACGGGGGGAGGCTGGAGCTGGAGAAACGGAAGAGCGGCGGGTTGCTGGCGCGGATTTTGGTGGCGGTTAAATAGTGGCTGTCAGCGATCTGCCAGCGTTCGCTGTCGAGCCGTTGCGGACATTCTCTTTAAGCAGTCATGCGCCCAACTCCGCCATTTGGCGACAAAATCATGGATTCTGGAAGTTGCCGTAGCCTCACGTTGAAAGACGGGGCGAGCGAACCGCCAGCTCTCATACGGGCGACCTAGTTGAACGGGCCGCCTGGCGTATCGGGCCACGGCCCATAGGACATCTGACCGGTCAGCTCCATCATGTCCGCAACGTTGGCCGGGCGCTCCTTGTCGAAACGCCATTTGGGGGTGAGCTTTGCCTGATCCTCTTCCGTGCCCCGCATCTCCTCCGGAAGGTCCTCGATTGAACCAATGGTGATTGTCTCGGGGTTTCCCAACTGCACATAGCGGATGACATCTGACTGCGGCACAAGGTCCCGCACGAGGGTCCTCAGCGCCGCGGCATCCGAAATGCCGCGGTCGACTAGCTCTTTTTCCAGAGCAGCAAGCGCCTTCTCGAGCGACCTGTCGGCCAAGTGGGAAGTCTCGTCCAGAATTGCCTCCGACATCTCCTCGTCCATGCCGCCTCGGGCCACGAAGTGACCAAGCACTTCGAGCAGGAATTGCTGCCGCAGCATCCGGCCGATGAACTCGCTCCACTTTAGGACGCGGCCAAGCCTCATGGCGGCGATAGGCAGATAGCTTTCGATGCCGAGGATCAGGCGCACAGCCATCAACGCCGCATAGGTTAAGCGGACCGGCAGGCTCGTCGCGAGCACCGTGCGGGCGCCCAGTGCCAGCATCGCGTTCGCGACAGTCTGGGTCGAGCGCGCCGCGGCATGGGTGTCGCAAGCGCTCAGCATGACGATCGGAGGCATACGTACCCGGCCGTCAAGGCGCGCGATCTCGACCTCGTCGGTGCCAACACTAAGGTGCGCGCGGCCGTTCAGAGGATGTGCCCCATGGCCGTCGAAAATCATCAGGGGCCCGTCGAAGCTATTGAGCGCCCCGATCAGTTCATTCTCCGAACTGACGCGCAGGAAGCGGATCTTCACGCGCTCTAGCGGCGGCACCGTCGCGATCAGGCGGGTGATCCAATCCTCCTCGTCGCCTTCTGCGAACGCACTCACAACCAAAATTTCCGAAAAATCGTCAACTCCGATGCGGAGCCATTCGTGCGTCTCGAGCTGGCGCAGTAGCAGGTCCGCGGGCGTCGCTGTGATTCGGGAGACATCCTTGGCAAGGCCAAGCGGCAGGTCGCCGACCGGCAGCCATTCGACCGGCGCGTCGCTCACCACTTTGATGCCCCACTCGGTTGCTTCGATCAACGCGATGGCCCGAGGATCGAGGCTTTCGGCAAGTCCCGCTTGGACTTCGTCGAATAGGGCCCGAACTTTGCGCGTCGGTGTCGAGGCTTCTGCGCGGATGTTCTCCGCGAACTTCCGCACCCTGCCAGTGACTTGGTTCACCGAGGGGCGCATGCGCCATACCGCTGCCATAGTCGCGGCCACTGCCCAGCCTACGGCTCCCGTGAATAGACCAAGTTCGCGGCGACGCGTCTCGTGGAGAGATTGCGCTTGGGGCGAGGCTTCTAACCGCTTGAGGACGTTCGCGTCCTGGCTCACCTTGAAGTCGCGCTGGCGTTCGATCCGCCTGGCGAGATCGCCGATTGCCAGTTCATCCGTCTTTTCCGTGACGCCCTCCAAGAGACGCTGTCGAAGATCGGGCAGGTACGACGGTGCGACTAGCCAAAGGTTCGGGCGGGGCGGGGTCAGCCTGACCCCGGGAGGGACGCTGGCCCCCCGATGCAGCGTAAGGACGGCGCTGGTCGTCTCGAAGATCGCGTCGGCGTATTCTTGTTCGTTCATTCCTTGCCAATGCTGCAGGAAATTCTTCCTTTTCATGCCATTGGCGGCCAACGACATCTGATTGGGCTCGACGGTCAGATGCCCCCGAAAAGGAAAGGGCACGAGCTTGACCACTGGAATCCGCCAGCGTTTGACCAGTGCGCCGAGCGGCCCAAGACCGGCTCCAGGAATTCTGGATAGTTTGAGGCAGTGCTTCCGCAGCCGATCAATGTCGAGCGCACCGGGGAGAATTGATCCTTCTATCCCTGTTGTCGAGACGTGCAGCGGCTTGATCAGCTGCTGGCGTTGCCAAGCCGCGATGATCTCCGCGACTTCCTTGTCCGCTGAGAATATCACCCAAAGCGGATGGTGCGGCATTGTCTGTAGCGCGACGAGGCGATCGACTCTGATCGGAAGATGCCGCCAGCCAAGCATGCCGCAGGCCCGAATGCCCCTCGCCATGTCTATAGGCCCCAGAAGTTCGTAATAGGTCGCGGGAAGCCGGATCATGGTGTCGAAGACCCAATCTAGCTCTAGGCGCTCTTTAGAAAATCCCTGTATCCGGCTGACTAGCCCCGATCGAAATGGAAGTGCCGAGGCGTAGAATATTCTAGGATCCATTGTATCGAGTATATGAGATCTCATGATGCTTGGCTGTCTCACAATTTTTCCCAAACGCTTCTACCTGACCATCTGTCGTAGCTAGGTGCGACCGCAAGGCAAACCGATGCGCCATCGGCCCATGCGACGTCTTCTCAATCGACCGAGGCCTCTAAAGCTGCCTGACGGCTAGCGTCCAGAAGCCGCCGGTCACTGTGGCAGGTGGGTTTTCGGCTTTCCGCCCGTAGCCGAAAAGAGGCATCGCCGAAGCGACCGTCCAAGACCATTCCAAACCGCGGCGAATACCGCGATCTCCGTCAAGATATCCGTAAATTATTGCCCTAACTGACCTTAGCCGGAAAGCTCTTCACCCTGCGTTTGCCGCACCAGAGTTCGAGCGGCTGGGGGCCTTCGTGGGCGGCGGCGAGGCGGAGGGCTTCGGCGTCGTCGATCGCCTCGATCTCCTCGAAGCCGACGAAGCGGCCGTCGGCGCCGTCCAGCAGATAGAGTCGGTAATAGCCCACAAGTCCCCCCGCCTTCCCTACGCAACGAATCGGAAGGCGCCCAGACACTGCCACGAACGGCGCCGAAACGGCTTAAACGAGATCAAGGAACGGACCGGCGCCGCCGAAAAAGAGGCGGGCCTTTCGGCCCGCTCTCCTTTGCCGTCCCGCTCAATTGGGGCGGCGATGCTCGCGGAAACGCTCGCGCATCTGTTCGCGGGCGGCGCGCCGCTCGGCCGCGGTCAGGGTGCCGTTATGGTCGGCGTCGGCGCGGTCGAAGCGGGCGAGCGCGCGCTCGCGCATCTGCTCGCGGGTGATGAAGCCCTGCTCGCCGAACATCCGGCCGCCGCGCATGCCGGGGCCGCGCATGCCGGGGCCGCGGGCGCCGTCGGGGCCGCCCGGCGGCGGCGGACCCATTTCCGGACCGCCCGGGCCGCGGGCGCCGTCAGGGCCTCCGGGGGGCGGGCCCATCCGCATCATCCCGCGATGGTGACCGCCGCGGCCGCCGCGGCCGCCGCGCATGGCGTGGGCCTGGGCGAACTCGTCGCGGCTGATATTGCCGTCGTGATTGGCGTCGAGCCGGTCGAACATCCGCCCCTGCATCTCGGCGCGGCGCCGCTCGCCCATCGCCTGCGCTTCCTCGCGGGTGAAGCGGCCGTCATGATCGGCGTCCATCCGGGCGAAGGCCTGGTCGGCGCGGTCGATGACCTGCTGGCGGGTGACGTCGGCGTCGGGCCCGGGCCGGTCGCCCGGCTGGGCGGCGGCGGCGGCGGCAACGGCGAGCAAGGCGGCGCCGGACAGGAGGACGAGCTTGGTCATGGATATTCCTCTCACGCAAAGTTGGTGATGCCGCTTTGCCGGCCCGGTGTCGCGCAACTTTGTCAGCGGCGAAGCAATCTTGTCCCGAATTGTCGCGCCGCGACGAGCCGCGCGGGACCTGAGACCAACACATTTGATATAACATCACGTATCGGTATAACCGCGCGACCATGGCTCGCCTTGTGACTCTGCTGATGATCATCACGCTGGTGGTCGCGAACGGATCCGCGGTCGCGGGGGCGGTGTGTCGCCACCGGGATGCTCGCGAGCATGCGATCGCACGCCAGAGCCAGGATGCGAAGGTCATGGCAGTGGCGCTGACGGAAGAGGCCGCTGCCGCCGTCGCCGCGAAGAAGGGCGCGTTTGGCAGCGCCGCCTCGCTGGCGCTGCCCGCCTATATCTTGCCGGCAGCTTCGCTCTCCTCTGTCCCGCCTGCGGTCCAACCGGTGCGCGGAGCGGAGCCGGAACCGGCGCCGCTGTCGAGCCGATCGATCCGCCCGCTGCTGGAGCCGCCGGTCGCCTGACCACCGGCCGCCGCTCCGGCGTACCCCGATCGAGGGCTTCGAGCATCTCCTCGCGGGCTTCGCCAGACCATCGATTCGGCGGCCAAGCCGCTTCAGCCGGCTATCCCCCGGGCTGAATATCATCGCGCCGTTCGAGCGCGGGCAAGCTGCCGACCCGGCAGCGGACATGAACGGAAACCAGCTATGTTTCGCCTCACCCTTCTTGCCGGGACCGCGGCGGCCCTGCTTCCCCAGGCCGCCTTCGCCCAGCCTGCGGATTCTTCGGCGCGGCCCGCCGAGGATTCGGCGCAGCCGGCCGCCCCGACCGGCCAAGCGGCCGACTATCACGAGCCGGAATCGCAGGAGATCGTCGTCACCGGCTACGCCCGCAACCGCGCCGACATATTGTCCGGCACCTCGGTGGTCAGCGGCGACGAGCTGGCCCGCGAGCAGCGGCCGACGATCGGCGACACCCTCGCCCGCCTGCCCGGCGTCTCGGCGACCTCGTTCGGGCCCAACGCCTCGCGCCCCGTCCTGCGCGGCTTCCAGGGCGACCGGGTGCGGATCCTCACCGACGGCATCGGCAGCCTCGACGTGTCCAGCGCCAGCGCCGACCATGCCGTTTCGATCAACCCCCTGACCGCCGACCGGATCGAGGTGCTGCGCGGGCCGGCCGCTTTGCTGTTCGGCTCGTCGGCGATCGGCGGCGTCGTCAACGTCGTCGATTCGCGGATCCCGCGCCGGGTGCCGGCCGAGCCCGTCCATGCCGAGGGCATCATCAATTACGCCTCGGCCGCCAACCAGCGCTCGGGCAATGGCGAGATCGACGTCCCGGTCGGCCGGCATTTCGTCCTCCATCTCGACGGCAGCTACGACAAATCGGACGACCTTGAGACCGGCGGCCATTTGCTGACGCCCGCCCTGCGCGCCCAGGCGGCGGCGAGCGCAGACCCGGCGATCCGCGCTCTGGCCGACCTTTCCGGCCGGCTGCCGAACAGCGCCGGCCGGACCTGGGACCTCGCCGCCGGCGCCGCCTGGATCGACGGCGACAGCAATGCCGGCCTTTCGGTGACCCGCTACGACAGCCTTTACGGGGTGCCGATCCGCTTCTCGCTCGATCCCGCGGTCGCGGCCGAGGCGCCGCGAATCGACATCGCCCAGACCCGGATCGACGGCCGCGCCGAGCTCGACACCGGCGCGGGCTTCGTCGATTCGGTCCGCCTGCGCGCCGGCTGGTCCGACTATCGCCACTTCGAGCTCGAGGAGAGCGGCGCGATCGGCACCGCCTTCTCCAACAAGGGCTTCGAGGGCCGGATCGAGGCGCGGCAATCCGCGCGCGGCGGCTGGGGCGGCGGCTTCGGCGCGCAATATTTCCAGAGCGACTTGCGTGTCAGCGGCGACGAGAAGTTCCTGCCGCCCAACGCCACCCGGCAATTCGGCCTGTTCGTCCTCGAAACGCTCGACCGCGGCGCGTTCAAGGGCGAGGCGGGGCTGCGCTACGAGCATTCGTCGCTGCACGCCGATGCCGATGCCGACCTCGGCAATGCCGAGCTGCGGCGCAGCTTCGACGCGTTCACCGGCTCGATCGGGGCGAGCTATGAAGTCGCGCCTTCCCTGCGCTTCGGCCTCAACCTGTCGCGCAGCGAGCGGGCGCCCAATGTCCAGGAATTGTTCGCCAACGGCCCGCATGCCGGCACCCAGGCGTTCGAAATCGGCGATCCGGACCTGTCGACCGAGAAGAGCTGGGGGCTGGAGGCGACGCTGCGGCGGACCGGCGACGCGTTCAGCTTCAGCGCCTCTCTCTTCCACAGCTGGTTCAGCGGCTACATCTTCGACCGGCAGACCGGCGCGGTGCAGGACGATCTGCCGGTGTTCCGGACGAGCCAGGCCGACGCCCGCTATTTCGGCGCCGAGATCGAGGGCTCGGCCCGGCTCGGCCGGATCGGGGCGACCGCGATCAACCTCGACGGAGTCGCCGATTATGTCCGGGCGACGATCGAATCCGAGGGGCCGGCGCCGCGGATTCCGCCGCTCAGGCTGCTCGCCGGGATCGAGGCCCAGTCGGAGCGCGCCAACGGCCGGATCGAGGTCGAATGGGTGAGCGACCAGGATCGCGTCGCCGCGCTCGAGACGCCGACCGAGGGCTATACGATGGTCAACGCCTCGCTCGCCTTCCATCCGTTCGGCGCGCGCAACCAGAGCAGCATCACGCTCGCCGCGAACAACATCTTCGACGTCGTCGCGCGCCGCCATGCGAGCTTCCTCAAGGATTATGCGCCGCTCGCCGGCCGCGACTTCCGGATCAGCGCCCGCATCATGTTCTGACGAGTGGAGGACTCCGGAGGCACGGTAGAGATACGCTCTTGGATTCGATCCGGCGCATCCGCGACACGTCTCGTCTTCGCCGGGCGGCGATTAAGCTGACAGAAACGCCCGAGTCCGTAAGATGAAAGCCTTGGGGTTGAAGGCGTTAGGGAGGAACGAGTGGGGAATAGGGGGCGCGCACGCAAGATCAGGTTTCTCGGGCTCGCGGCGATCGCTCTGGCGGGCTGCATCCCGCAGGCGCACTCGGCCCAGCCGCCGAGCCGCTACGCGACCAGCGAGGCTGCGGGCGCGCGGCGCGCGCTCGAGGCGCGGATCACCGAGCTCGGCCGCGGCTTCGACGGCGAAGTCGGCATCGCCGTGCGCGACGTCGCCACCGGCTGGACGATCGACTGGCACGGCGACCGCTTCTATCCGCAGCAGAGCGTCAGCAAGTTCTGGGTGGCGATCACCGCCCTCCAGCGCGCCGACGCCGGCGAGCTGGACCTCGACCAGAGCGTCACCCTGACCCGCCAGGACCTCACCCTGTTCCACCAGCCGATCGCCGCCCGGATCGGGCCGAACGGCTATACGACGACGCTCGGCGAGCTGATGTTCCGGGCGCTGACCGAGAGCGACAACACCGCCAACGACGCGGTCCTGCGCCGCGCCGGCGGCCCCGCCGCGGTGCGCGCGATGCTCGAGCGCAACCGGCTCGAGGGCGTCCGCTTCGGCCCCGGCGAGCGGCTGCTGCAGAGCGGCATCGCCGGCCTGCAATGGCAGCCGGCCTTCTCGCAGGGCAACGCCTTCTACGAGGCGCGCAACAGCGTGCCGATCGATCGCCGGCGCGAGGCGTTCGAACGCTATATCGACGATCCGGTCGACGGGGCGACGCCGAACGGGATCACCGCCGGCCTCGCCCGGCTGCAGCGCGGCGAATTGCTCTCGCCCGAATCGACCGAGCGGCTGCTTGGCATCATGGCCCAGACCCATACCGGGCCGCAGCGGCTGCGCGGCGGGCTCGCCCCCGGCTGGACGATCTCGCACAAGACCGGCACCGGCCAGGTGCTGGGCAGCGTCCAGGCCGGCTATAACGACATCGGCATCCTCCACGCTCCCGACGGCCGCCATTATGCGCTGGCGGTGATGATCGGCCGCACCGCGACGCCGCTGCCGACCCGGATGGCGCTGATGCAGAACGTGGTGCGGGCGACGATCGCCTATCACGAGGCCGCGACCGGGCAGGCGGAGAGCGAAGACCGCTAGCGGCGGCTCGTCCGCAGGCTTAAGGTGGCGGCATGGCGCGGCCGCAATCCCCCGATTACGACAAGCGCCGCGAGGCGATCCTCGCGGCGGCGGCGCAGCTTTATGCGCAGAAGGGCTTTTCCGGCGCCTCGGTGGCCGCTCTCGCCAAGGCGTGCAGCACCTCGAAGTCGCTCATCTACCATTACTTCCCGGCCAAGGACGACATCCTCTACGCGGTCATGGCCGAGCATCTCGATGCCCTGACCGAAGCCGCCGAGGCGGCCTGCGCGGGCGGCAGCGCGATCGACCGGCTGCGGGCGCTGACGGTCGCGTTCATGCGGCTCTATGCGAGCGCGCAGAACCATCACAAGGTGCTCCTGAACGAGCTGGACAGCCTGCCGCCGGCGCGCCGGGCCGACGTCGTCGCCAAGCAAAGGCGGATCATCGCCGCGGCCGAATCGGTGATCGGCGAGATCGCGCCGGGCGGCGGCGCGCGGGTGAACACGATGCTGTTCTTCGGGATGATCAACTGGACCCATACCTGGTTCGATCCCGGCGGCCCGTTCATGCCGGAGGCGCTGGCGCTGCGCGTCGTCGAGATCATGCAGCGCGGGGTGACCCCTCAGGCGTCGTAATCGAGCTCGACGCCGCCGCTTTTGGGCACCGACTGGCAGGTCAGCACGTAGCCGGCGGCCACCTCCTCGTCGGTGAGGCCGTAGCGCGCCGCCATCTCGACCTCGCCCGAGACGACCCGGGCGCGGCAGGTCGCGCAGACCCCGGCCTTGCAGGCGAACGGCGCGGGCAGGCCCGCGGCGCGGGCGCTGTCGAGGATGTTGCCGGCGGCGGCATCGAAGGCGACCCGGCGCTTGCGGCCGTCGAGCGTGACCAGCATCGCGAGGCCCGCCGCCTCGCGCGACATCGCTTCCAGCTGCGCCTGCATCGCCTCCGGGGGCCGGTCGGCGGTGAAGCGCTCGAGGTGGATCCTGTCCGGGGCGACGCCGCGCGCCTTCAGCGCTTCCTCGGCGGCGTCCATCATCGGGCCCGGCCCGCAGATGAAGAAGGCGGCGACCTCGGCCGGATCGATCAGGGCGGCCAGGATCTCGTCGCATTTCGAGCGGTCGAGCAAGCCGTTGAACAAAGCGAACTCTCCCGCTTCTTCGGCAAGGAAATGATGGACTTGCAGCCGATCCATGAAACGGTTTTTGAGCTGCGCCAGAGCCTCGAGGAAGATGATCGAATTGCTGTCGCGATTGCCGTAGAACAGGGTGAAGCGGCTGGCCGGCTCGGTCAGCAGCGCGGTCTTCAGCAGCGAAATCACCGGCGTGATCCCCGAGCCGCCCGCGAAGCCGGCATAATGATTGGCCGCACCCTCCCTGAAATCCCAGGTGAAGCTGCCGTGCGGCGGCATCACCTCGATCGCCATGCCGGGCTTCAGATTGTCGTTCGCCCAGTTCGAGAAGGCGCCGCCCGCGATCCGCTTGACGGTGACCATCACGACCTCGTCCTGGGGCGCGACGCAGAGCGAGTAATTGCGGCGCAATTCTTCACCCGCAATCTCAGCCTTGAGCGTCAAGTGCTGGCCGGGCTTGAACCTGAACGTCTCGCGCAGCTCCGCCGGGACGGCGAAGCGGATCGACCGCGCCTCGGCCGTCTCGTCGACCATTTCGGCAATTGTCAGGGTGTGGAAGGCGACGCTCATCAGTGGCAACCACGTGCACCCGCGGAAGCGGGTGCCCAGAAGCCGGGCTGGACTCCCGCTTCCGCGGGAGAACAAGAGGGTGTCAGTGACATTTGAACAAATCGAAGGGCTCCAGGCAGTCGCGGCAGCGCCACTGCGCCTTGCACGGGGTCGAGCCGAACCGGCTGACCTCCTCGGTCGCCGCCGAGCCGCATTGCGGGCACAAGACGGCGCGTCGGGTCGGCGGGGCGATGCCATAGGCCTTGAGCTTCGCCTTGCCCGCCTCGCTGATCCAGTCGGTGGTCCAGGGCGGCGACAGGGTGGTTTCGATTCCCACCTCGCGGAAGCCGGCAGAGTCGAGCGCGGCGCGGATGTCGCGCTCGATGACCTGCGTCGCCGGGCAGCCGGTATAGGTCGGCGTGATCAGGACGCGGTCCGGACGGATGTCGCGAACGATGCCGAGATCGACCACCGAGACGACCGGGATCTCCGGGTCCATGACGCCTTCCAGCACCGCCCATATCCCGCTCGTCACCATGTCGCGTCCGGATAGGTGCGCGGCAGGAACTGCATCGCCGCGAGGAGATGGCCGAGATGCTCGCTGTGGTGGCCACGGCGGCCGCCGAGGATCGGGCGCTGATCCGCCGGCGGCTCGAGCGTCGCCTCGGCGAGCACCGCGGCGATGCGGGCGTCGTAATCCGCCCGGAACGCCGTCGGGTCGGCGCCGATGCCGCGCGCGGCCGCCTCGCCGGCGATCTCGTCCAGCTCGAACAGCTCGGGCACGAACCGCCAGTTCCAGTCCAGCCCGTCGATCATCCGCCGGCGGCTCTCCTCGGTGCCGTCGCCGAGGCGGACCACCCATTCGGCTGCCAGTTCGGCATGGTAGCGGACTTCCTTGACCGCCTTGGCGGCGATCGCGGCGATGGTCTCGTCCTTCGACGCTTCGAGATGGCCGAACAGCATCTCCTGCCAGGTCGAGAACAGCAATTGCCGCGCCATCGTTTGGGCGAAATCGCCATTGGGCTGCTCGACCAGCAGGCAGTTCTTGAAATCGAGCACGTCGCGGTGGAAGGCAAGCTGGTCGCCATCGCCGGCGGCGCCGAGGAAATGGGTCGCCTGGCCGATCAGGTCGAGGCCGATATTGGCGAGGCTGAGATCGACCTCGACGCTGGGCGCGTGGCCGCACCATTCGCCCAGCCGCTGGCCGAGGATCAGCGAGTCGTCGCCGAGGCGCAGCAGCGTCTCGAACCGCACGGAATCCGTTCGCCCTGAGCTTGTCGAAGGGCCTTCCTTCTTTCCAACGCTGGAACGAGAGGAAGGGGCTTCGACGGGCTCAGCCCGAACGGTTTCGGGGTCGGTGCCGGCCATCAGATGTGCTTCACGTCGTCCGGAATGTCGTAGAAGGTCGGGTGGCGGTAGATCTTGTCCTCGGCGGGATCGAACATCGCCGCATCGTCGCCGGGATCGGAGGCCGCGATCGAGGCCGAGGGGACGACCCACAGGCTGACCCCCTCCATCCGCCGCGTATAGGTGTCGCGGGCGTGGCGCAGCGCGATCTCGGGATCGGGCGCGTGGACGCTGCCGACATGGCGGTGCGACATGCCGCCCTTGGCGCGGACGAACACTTCCCAGAGCGGCCAGTCGTTGCTCATCCGATCCTCCCCGGGACGGGGAGGTGGCAGCCGGAACGGCTGACGGAGGGGGTGCGGAGCGAGGTACGGAACCCCCTCCACCGCGCTGCGCGCGGTCCCCCTCCCCGTCCCGGGGAGGATCTGGTCACGCCGCCGCGGCCTTGCGCGCCCGCTTCTCCGCATGGGCCGCGGCGGCCTCGCGGACCCAGGCGCCCTCTTCCCAGGCGTCGCGGCGCGCCTTCATCCGCTCTTTGGCGACCGGGCCCTCGCCGCGGACGACGGCGTAGAACTCCTCCCAGTCCAGCTCGCCGAAATCGTAGCCGCCCTTCGCCTCGTTCCAGGCGAGCGCGTCGTCCGGCACCTTGAGCCCGAGCGCGTCGGCCTGGGGGACGGTGATGTCGACGAACTTCTGGCGGAGCTCGTCATTGGTGTCGCGCTTGATCCGCCAGCGCATCGACTGGGCGGTGTTGGGGCTGTCGGCGTCGGGCGGTCCGAACATCATCAGCGACGGCCACCACCAGCGGTTCAGCGCGTCCTGCGCCATCCGTTTCTGGTCGGCGGTGCCGGCGGCCATCACCATCATGATCTCATAGCCCTGGCGCTGGTGGAAGCTTTCCTCCTTGCAGACGCGGACCATGGCGCGGGCATAGGGCCCGTAGGAGGTGCGCTGGAGCGGCACCTGGTTCATGATCGCGGCGCCGTCGACGAGCCAGCCGATCGCGCCGATATCGGCCCAGGTCAGGGTCGGATAGTTGAAGATGGTCGAATATTTGGCCTTGCCCGAATGGAGCGCCTCGATCATCGCCTCGCGGCTCGTGCCGAGCGTCTCGGCGGCCGAATAGAGATAGAGGCCGTGGCCCGCCTCGTCCTGGACCTTGGCGAGCAGGATCGCCTTGCGGCGGAGCGAGGGCGCGCGCGAAATCCAGTTGCCCTCGGGCAGCATGCCGACGATCTCGCTGTGCGCGTGCTGCGAGATCTGCCGGGTCAGGGTGCGGCGATAGGCTTCCGGCATCCAGTCCTTGGGCTCGATGAACTCGTCCGCCGCCACCCGCACCTCGAAGGCGGCGAGCTTGTCCGGATCCTCGGTCGAGGCGGTGACAAGCTTGCGCTTGTCACTCGCGCTCTTCTGCAATTCGGTGGTGTACATGCCTCGTTCCTACCATTAATCGACCGATCGGTCAACGAATCCGGCGTTCCGGGTCGGGCGATTCAACGCGCGGCCGCCGCGCCGAGTCGCATCGCGAAAGGTGACAAAAGTGCAGCGGCCATAAGCGAAAAATAATCCCGGCTCCGATTCATCGCTTTTGCCGGAGCGGGGTGATAAGCCGGACGATCGATCATCGTCCGCCAGTATAGCAGAAAGGGAGGAGCGATGCGCCGGAAAGTCGCTTTTGCGGAAGCTCGACGATACGGGCGAGCGGCATGAGCGAGCCGCTCAATCCGCTCGAGACCGCCCTGTTCGACGCGCTCGCGCGGCGGACGACGATGGCCGAGTTCCTCGCCGCGCTGACCGCGGCGCAGATCGTCATCCCTTCCGCGACCGAGGTGCTTGCCGACGGCAGCGGCCTCGCGCCGATCACCCATATGCGCGAAGAGACCGAGCTGATCGTCGCCTTCACCGATCCGGCGCGGATCGGCGACAGCCTGACCGCGCAGGCGCCCTACCAGCTCCGCGTCGACGCCGCCTGGCTGATCAGGCACATGGCGCTCGACCTCGGCCTGCTGCTGTTCGCCGGCCCCGACCGCGGCCTGATGCTGACCCCGATCCAGCTCGCCGAAATGAGGGCGAAGCTTTAGAAAATGGGGACAGCATATATTTTTCGAGACGAAGCCGGCGTCGTGAAGCGCATCGAAAAAATATATACTGTCCCCAATTAAATCCCGGCTTTCGCCTGGGGGACGAGCAACGTCAGATCCGCTCGATCACGGTCGCGATCCCCTGGCCGACGCCGATGCACATCGTGCACAGCGCGTAGCGGCCGCCGGTGCGGTGGAGCTCCTCGACGGCGGTGAGGATCAGGCGCGCGCCGGACATGCCGAGCGGGTGGCCGAGGGCGATGGCGCCGCCGTTCGGGTTGACCCGCGGATCGTCGTCGGCGAGGCCCAATTGGCGCAGCACCGCCAGGCCTTGGGCGGCGAAGGCCTCGTTCAATTCGATCACGTCCATCTCGGCGATGCCGAGGCCGAGGCGCTTCAGCAATTTCTCGGACGCCGGCGCGGGCCCGATGCCCATGATCCGCGGCGGCACGCCGGCGACGGCGGCGCCGAGGAAGCGCGCGCGCGGGGTGAGGCCGTTGCGCCTTGCCGCCTCCTCGCTGGCGACGATCAGCGCGGCGGCGCCGTCGTTGACGCCCGAGGCATTGCCGGCGGTGACGGTGCCGTCGGGGCGGACGATCGGGCGCAGCCTGGCGAGCGCCTCGACGCTGGTCTCGCGCGGATGCTCGTCCTTGTCCACGACAACAGCTTCGCCCTTGCGCTGGGGAATGGAGACGGGAACGATCTCCGCCGCCAGCCGGCCATTGGCTTGCGCGCGCGAGGCCTTTTCCTGACTGCGTACGGCGAAAAGGTCCTGGTCGGCGCGGCTGACCTGGAAGTCTTGGGCGACATTCTCGGCGGTGCTCGGCATGGTGTCGTCGCCATAGGCGTCGCGCAGCTTCGGATTGACGAAGCGCCAGCCGATGGTGGTGTCGTACATCTCGGCATTGCGGTCGAAAGCCGAACTCGCCTTGGCCATCACGAACGGCGCCCGGCTCATGCTCTCCGAGCCGCCGGCGACAGCCAGGTCCGCTTCCGAGCCGCGGATCACCCGCGCCGCCATCGCCACCGCGTCCATCCCCGAGCCGCACAGGCGGTTGATGGTGACGCCGCCCGCTGTATCGGGCAGGCCGGCGAGCAGCCCGGCCATGCGGGCGAGGTTGCGATTGTCCTCGCCGGCCTGGTTGGCGCAGCCCATGATGACGTCGTCCAATTCGGCCCAGTCGACCTGCGGATTGCGCTCGATCAGCGCCCGGATCGGGCTCGCGGCGAGATCGTCGGCGCGGACATGAGCGAGGCTGCCGCCATAGCGGCCGATCGGGGTCCGCACCGCGTCGCAAATATAGGCTTCGGTCATCTATCGGTCTCTCTCGTCGTTGCGAGCGCAGCGAAGCAATCCAGCTAGCCGCGCCGCCTGGATTGCTTCGTCGCTACGCTCCTCGCAATGACGGTCAAGGGGTGATCAGCGCCCCGCCGAGGCTGCGCGAGAAGCCCTGGAACTCGGCGATGGCGCGGCCGTCGTCGGTCCGCACCGACACGATGCAAACGCCCGAGCGGCCGACAAGCGCCGCCTCCCGGGCTTCCGCGATCAGCACCTCGCCTTCCCTGGCGGCGTCGAGGAAGACGATCGAGGCCTGGGCGGCGACGGTGCGCACATTGCGGCTGTTGCAGGCGTAAGCGAAGGCGGTGTCGGCGAGCGCGAAGACCATGCCGCCATGGGCGATGCCGTGGCCGTTGAGCATGTCGGGACGAAGCGTCATCCGGATCCGCGCATAGCCCTCGCGCGCCTCCTCGATCGCGATCCCCCAGGCCGGGCCGGTGCCTTCGGCCGCGAGCATCGCGCGGGCGACCTTGTCGGCGGTCTCGTCTGCGTTCATGGAGGCGGCCATGGCGTACGAAACGATCGACTTCAAGCTCGAGGCCGGCATCGCCCGCCTCACCCTCAACCGCCCCGACCGCTTGAACAGCTTCACCGTGCAGATGCACGAAGAGGTGGCGGACGCGCTCGGCAGGCTCGAGGGCGCGCGGACCCTGATCCTCACCGGCGCCGGGCGCGGCTTTTGCGCCGGGCAGGACCTCAATGACCGCGCGGTCGCGCCGGGCGAGGCGGTCGATCTCGGCGAGTCGGTCGAGCAGCGCTACAACCCGCTGATCCGCACCTTGACCGGCCTGCCGATGCCGGTGATCGCGCGGGTCAACGGCGTCGCCGCCGGCGCCGGCGCCAATATCGCGCTCGCCTGCGATATCGTCATCGCCGCGAAGAGCGCGAAGTTCATCCAGTCGTTCGCCGCGATCGGCCTGATCCCCGACAGCGGCGGCACCTGGGTGCTGCCCCGCCTCGTCGGCCAGGCGCGCGCGCTCGGCCTGGCGCTGACCGGCGAGCCGCTCGGCGCCGAGCAGGCGGCGGATTGGGGGCTGATCTGGAAGGCGGTCGAGGACGAGAAGCTGGACGAAGAGGTCGACGCGCTGGCCGCCCGCTTCGCGTCGGGACCGACCAGGGGCCTCGCCCGGATCAAGCGGATGATCCGCGAAAGCTGGGGCCATTCGCTGGACGAGGAGCTCGACCGCCAGCGCGACGCGATGCGCGAGCTCGGCTATTCGGACGATTATCGCGAGGGCGTCGCCGCGTTCATGGAGAAGCGCAAGCCCAGCTTCGCCGGCAAGTAGAACCGCCATTCCAGCGAATGCTGGAATCTTCCTTCTCCTTCGCGCCTTCGCGATCCTTCGCGTTCTTCGCGTGAGAATTCGGCCGTCGGTTTCACGCGAAGGCGCGAAGGACCGCGAAGGACGCGAAGAAGGAAATGGGATTCCGGCCTTCGCCGGAATGACGGCTCAGGCCGATTGCGCTTGGCGGATATGGCGTTCGAAGCTGTCGAAATCGATGTTCGAGCCGCAGACGAGGACGCCTACTTTCCTGCCCGCCAGCCGCTCCCGCAACGGGCCGACGAGCGCCGCGGTCGCGGCGGCGGCGGCCGGTTCCACCGCCAGCTTCATCTCGCGAAACAGCAAGGCCATGGCGCTGCGCATCTGGTCGTCGTCGACCAGCACGAGATCGTCGACGTTGGCGCGGCAGAGGCCGAAGCTGTAGGGCAGAGCGAAGGGCGGGGCGAGGCTGTCGGCGATCGTCTTCACTTCGGCATGGTCGATCGGCGAGCCTTGCGCGAAGCTGCGCGTCATCGTGTCGGAGCCGGTCGGCTCGACCCCGAAGACCAGGCATTCGGGCTTGAGCAATTTGATTGCCGCCGAGGCGCCGCCGCAAAGGCCGCCGCCGCCGATCGCGATGATCGCGGCGTCGAGATCGGGCACCTGCTCCAGCCATTCCATCCCCAGCGTCGCCGTGCCGAGCGCGGTATAGGGGCCTTCGAAGGGATGGATGAAGGACCGGCCTTCGTCGCGGGCGATCGCCTCGACCATCTCGAAGGCGGTCTTCCCGTCCGGCGCCATCAGCACCTCGGCGCCCAGCGCGCGGCAGGCGGCGACCCGGGCCGGATTGGCCGAGCCCATCATCACCACCTTCGCCGAAGCACCGAGGCAGGAGGCGGCATAAGCGGTGGCGATGGCATGGTTGCCGGCGCTGACCGCGGTGACGCCGCGGGCCAGCTCGTCGGGCGCCAGCCGCATCATCTTCGACAGCGCGCCGCGCGCCTTGAAGGTGCCGCTCTGCTGGAACAGCTCGAGCTTGAGGTTGACGCTCGTCCCCGGCGCCAGCAGCGCCTCGATCTCGCGCCCGCGCCAGTCGTGGACCGGGGTCCGCGACACGTAAGGCGCGATCATCTCGCGCGTTTCGCGAATCTCGGCGAGGGTCAGGGACGGCGCAGGATCGTCCATCGCCCGTCCTTAGGCCCACCCGTCATTCCAGCGAAAGCTGGAATCTCTTTTCCTTTTTTGCTCTGGGGGACGACGAGGCCGTAAAGGCAGTGGGATTCCAGCTTTCGCTGGAATGACGAGAGGTTGGAATGAAGACGCTGAAGCTGCTCAATTATGCGCGCGACGGATGGGTGGCGGGCGACGGATCGCTCGCCCCGGTGATGAGCGCCGTCACCGGCGAAATGATCGCCGAAACGGGCAGCGGCGGGCTCGATTTCAGGGCGATGCTCGACCATGCCCGCGAGGTCGGCGGGCCCGCCCTGCGCAGGATGACCTTCCACGAGCGCGCCTGGATGCTCAAGGACCTCGCCAATGCGGTGATGGCGCGCAAGGAAGAGCTTTACGAGCTCTCCTACGCGACCGGCGCGACGCGGACCGACGGCTGGATCGACATCGAGGGCGGCGCCGGGACGCTGTTCTCCTTCTCCTCCAAGGGCCGGCGCGAATTGCCCAACGGGCGGGTGCTGATCGACGGCGCGATGGAACCATTGTCGCGCGGCGGGACGTTCGTCGGCCAGCACGTCTTCACCCCGCTGCAGGGCGTCGCCGTCCACATCAACGCGTTCAACTTCCCGGTCTGGGGAATGCTCGAGAAGCTCGGGCCGACTTTGCTCGCCGGGGTGCCGGCGATCGTCAAGCCGGCCTCGGCGACCGGCTATCTGACCGAGGCGTGCGTGCGGATCATGATCGAGGCCGGCGTGTTGCCCAAAGGCGCGCTGCAATTGATCATGGGATCGACCGGCGACCTGCTCGACCATCTCACCCTTCAGGACGTGGTCAGCTTTACCGGCTCGGCGGCGACCGCGATGAAGCTGCAGACCCACCCGGTGATGGCGCGCGAGAGCGTCCGCTTCGTCGCCGAGCGCGACAGCCTCAACGCCTCGATCCTCGGCCCGGATGCGGCGCCGGGGACGCCCGAATTCGACCTGTTCGTCAAGGAGGTCGCGCGCGAAATGACGGTCAAGGCGGGCCAGAAATGCACCGCCATCCGCCGCGCCATGGCCCCCGCCCGGCATCTCGACGCGGTCGAGGAGGCGCTCAGCGCACGGCTCGCCAAGGTGCGCATCGGCGATCCGCGCGACGAGGCGACCCAGATGGGCCCGCTCGCCAGCCGCGACCAGCTCTTGTCGGTGCGCGAAGCGGTGGCCGAACTCGCCCATTCGGCCAGGGTCGTCTCGGGCGACCCGGTCAGGTCGCCGGTCGCGGGCAACGGCGCCTTCATCGAGCCGATCCTGTTGCGCTCCGACGATCCCTGGGGCTCGCCGGCGATCCACGACGTCGAGCCGTTCGGGCCGGTGTCGACGATCATGCCCTACCGCGATCTCGACGACGCGATCGCGCTCGCCAATCGCGGCATGGGCAGCCTCGCTCTGTCGCTGTTCACCTTCGACAAGGCCGTGGCGGAGGAGTTCGTGCTGGGCGCCGGCGCCTATCACGGCCGGATGGTGATCCTCGACCGCAATTCGGCAAAGGAATCGACCGGCCACGGCTCGCCGCTCCCGGTTCTCGTCCACGGCGGCCCGGGCCGCGCCGGCGGCGGCGAGGAGATGGGCGGGATCCGGGGGGTCAAGCATTACATGCAGCGCAGCGCGCTCCAGGGCGGGCCGGAGGTGCTTTCGAAGATCGTCAGGCAATGGCTGCCGGGCGCCGACAAGGTCACCGGCGAGGTCCACCCGTTCCGCAAGCGCATCTCCGAGCTCGAGATCGGCTACACGCTGAAGACCGGCAGCCGCACCGTCACCCTCGAGGATATCGAGCATTTCGCCCATTTCACCGGCGACAATTTCTACGCCCATATGGACGAGGAAGCGGCGACGGCGAGCCCGATCTTCGGCGGCCGGGTCGCCCATGGCTACCTCATCCTCTCCTTCGCCGCCGGCCTCTTCGTCGATCCCGATCCCGGGCCGGTGCTCGCCAATACCGGGCTCGAATCGCTGCGCTTCCTGACCCCGCTTTATCCGGGCGACGCGATGCGGGTGGAATTGACCGTTAAGTCCACGTCCATCCGCGATTCGGAAAAAGGCGAGGTCCGCTGGGCGGTCTACGTGTTCAACCAGAAGGACGAGATCGTGGCGACCTACGAGCTGATGACGATGAACCTGCCGTGATGATCAGCGCCCTTCTCGCCGCCCTGCTCGCCGCCATCGCCCAGCCGGCGCCGGCGCCCTCCGCGCCGGCCGCTCCCGTCGTTTACACCGCGCGGATCGTCGCCACCTATCCGCACGATCCGGACGCCTTCACCCAGGGCCTGTTCTGGCTCGACGGCCGGCTCTACGAAAGCACCGGCCTGATCGGCCGCTCGACCATCCGCCAGGTCAATCTCGACGACGGCCGGGTGCTCCGCTCGGTCGCTATCCCGCCCGACCAGTTCGGCGAGGGGATCGTCAACTGGGGGCCGCAGATCATCAGCATCACCTGGCAGAACGGCATCGGCTATCGCTGGGACCGGACGACCTTCCGCCGCCTCGGCCAGTGGCGCTACGACGGCGAAGGCTGGGGCCTCACCCAGGACGGGACCAGCATCGTGATGAGCGACGGCACCGCCGAGCTGCGCTTCCTCGACCCCCGCCGGCTGACCGAGCGGCGGCGGGTGACGGTCACCGTCTCCGGCCGGCCGCTGGCCGCATTGAACGAGCTCGAATGGGTGCGCGGCGAGATCTTCGCCAACGTCTGGCATACCGGCTTCATCGTCCGCATCGATCCCGCCAGCGGCCGGGTCACCGGCGTGATCGACCTGCGCGACCTCGCCGTCCAGAACCGGGCCTCCGAGGACAATGTGCTGAACGGCATCGCCTACGAATCGGCGCGCGACCGGCTGTTCGTCACCGGCAAGAACTGGGCCCGTCTCTACGAGATCGATCTGGTGCCGGCGCCGGGCCGAAGCGTGGAATGAAGCCTCCCCCGGATTGGCCGCGGATGAGCCTCGCCGAGGTCGACGCGCTGCTGACCGCGCCGGGCGCGCGCTTCGAGATGGACGAGGCCGTGATCCGCGGCATTCCGACCCGGGTGTGGAAGAACGCGCCGCCCTCGCTGCCCGCGCTCGCCCGCTTCTCGCGGGTCCACGGCGACCGCCTGTTCACCATCTTCGAGGGCGAACGGGTGAGCTTCGAGGCATCGTTCCGCGCCGCCGCCGCGCTTGCCGCCGAGCTGGAGGGGCGCGGCATCGGCAAGGGCGACCGGGTCGCGATCGCGATGGTCAATCTGCCGGAATGGCCGGTCGCTTTTTTCGCGGCCACCGCGCTCGGCGCGATCGCAGTGCCCCTGAACGCCTGGTGGACCGGCGCGGAGCTCGCATTCGGGCTCGCCGATTCGGGCGCGAAGGCGCTGATCTGCGACGCGCCGCGCCACGCCAGGATCGCGCCGCATCTCGGCGCGCTGCCCGACCTCGATCACGTTATCGTCAGCCGCGCCGAAGCAGGGGACCGGCTCGAGGACTTGATCGGCGGCCCGCGCGATTGGGCCGGTCTTCCCGACGCCGATTTGCCGGACGTGGCCATCGACAGCGACGACGAAGCGGGGATCTTCTATACGAGCGGCACCACCGGCAAGCCCAAGGGCGCGCTCGGCACCCACCGCAATCTGATGACCAACATCCTGTCGAGCGCCTATGTGATTGCGCGCGCGGCGCTCCGGCGCGGCGAGGCGCCGCCCGAGCCGACCCCCAAGGTCGGCCTGCTCGTCATCCCGCTGTTCCACGTCACCGCCTTGAGCGCGAGCATGATGGGGGCGATGGTCGCCGGCAACACCGCGGTCTTCATGCGCAAATGGGACACGCTGGAAGCGATGCGGCTGATCGAGCGCGAGCGGGTCCAGATCACCGGCGGGGTGCCGGCGATCGCCTGGCAAATCCTCGAACATCCCGACCGCGACCGGTTCGACCTCTCCAGCCTCGAGACCATCTCCTATGGCGGCGCGCCCTCGGCGCCCGAGCTGGTCCGCCGGATCCACGCGGAGTTCGGCGCGCTGCCCGGCAACGGCTGGGGGATGACCGAGACGATGGCCACCGTCACCGCCCATATCGGCGAGGATTATCTCAACCGGCCGGAGAGCGCCGGGCCGCCGGTGCCGGTCGCGGACCTCAGGATCGTCGCCGCGGACGGCGTCACCGAGCTCGCTACCGGCGAAGTCGGCGAGCTCTGGGCGAAGGGGCCGCAGATCGTCAAAGGCTATTGGAACCGGCCCGAAGCCACGGCCGAGACCTTCGTCGACGGCTGGGTCCGCACCGGCGACCTCGCCAGGCTCGACGCGGAAGGGTTCCTCACCATCGTCGACCGCGCCAAGGACATGATCATCCGCGGCGGCGAGAATATCTATTCGATCGAGGTCGAGAACGTCCTCTACGAACATCCCGCGGTGATCGACGCGGCGCTGATCGCCCTCCCCCACAAGACGCTCGGCGAGGAGCCCGCCGCGGTGGTCCAGCTCGCGCCCGGCATGAGCGCGGGCGAGGAGGAGCTGAAGGCCTGGGTGCGGGAGCGGCTGGCCGTGTTCAAGACGCCGGTGCGGATCGCGTTCCTCGACGCGCCGCTGCCGAGGAACGCGAACGGCAAGATCATGAAGAGCGAGCTGAAGGCGCTGTTCGCCTGACCCTCACCCCGGCGAAAGCCGGGAGCTCCCTTCTCCTTCGCGTCCTTCGCGTTCTTCGCGTGAGAATTCGGCCGTTGGTTTCACGCGAAGACGCGAAGGAGCGCGAAGGACGCGAAGAAAGAATTTCAGCCTTCGCTGGACGACAGGTCGTTGACATATTGGTAAGCATATACTAACGGTAAGTTATGGCTAACCAATTTGCCGCCCTCGCGGACCCGACGCGCGCCGCCATTGTCGAAAGGCTCGCCCGCTGTCCGATGGCGGTCGGCGAGCTCGCGGCGCTGCTGCCGGTGACTCGGCCGGCGGTGTCGCAGCACCTGAAGGTTCTCAAGGAGGCCCAGTTGGTGCGCGACGAGGCGAAGGGCACGCGCCGCATTTACTCGATCGACCCGGCCGGGCTCGGCGCGTTGCGCGCCTGGCTCGACCGGTTCTGGGATCAATCGCTCGCCGCTTATGCCGCGGCGGCCGAGATGGAGGACAGCAAATGAACGTCGAAGCCCAGCGCATCAGCCCCGCCCCGATCCGCAAGTCGCTCAGGGTCCGCGCCGGCCGGCAGAAGGCGTTCGACACCTTCGCCGGCGCGATGGGCAGCTGGTGGCTGAAGACCCACAGCCTCGTCGAATCGGGCCAGAAGGACGTGATCATCGAGCCGCGCGCCGGCGGCCGCTGGTACGAGGTGGGCAATGACGGCAGCGAGAAGCAATGGGGCCGCGTGCTCGCCTGGGAGGCGCCCGAGCGGCTGCTGCTCGCCTGGCAGCTCAATGCCGAATGGACCTACGACCCCGATTTCGAGACCACGATCGAGGTCCGCTTCTCGGAAGACGGCGACCATACGATCGTCGATTTCGAGCATCGCGATCTCGAGCGGTTCGGCGCCAAGGCCGAGGCCGTCCGCGGCGATTACGACACCGGCATGGACGGCGGCTGGCAGCAGCTGCTGGAGAATTACCGAACCGCAGCAGAAGCTTAGAAAATAGGGACAGTCCCTATTTTATTCGGCGGGCCAGGTTTCCAGCACTTCCACGAAGCGGCTCAGCCAGGCGTTGGTCTGGTGGCCGTCGACGACGCGGTGGTCGATGGTGAGCGAGACATAGGCCATCGGGCGGATCTGGATCGCGTCGGCGCCGGCGACTTCGCGGACGACGACGCGCTTTTCGAGCTTGCCGACGCCGAGGATCGCCGCTTGCGGCCGGTTGATGATGATCGGCGCGGCGAACAGCGAGCCCGATACGCCGTGATTGGAGATGGTGAAGGTGCCGCCCTTGATCTCGGCGCTCGTCAGTTTCTCCCCGCGCGCCTTTTCGACCAGCTCGTCGAGGCCGGCGGCGATGCCCTTCAGCGACAGCCGCTGGACCTGGCGCAGGACGGGGACGATCAGCCCCTTCGTGCCCAGGGCGGTGCCGACGCCGATGTTGACGTCGTCGTAAAGCTCGAGCTTGTCGGCGTGCCAGCGGCTGTTGATTGCGGGGGCGACCTTCATCGCCTCGGCGGCGGCGGCGACCAGATAGGCGGTGTAGGTGAGCTTGACGCCCTTCTTCGCGAACGCGGCCTTGTGCGCCTCGCGATGGGCGAGGATCGCGCTGAAATCGGCCTCGAACACGGCGGTGACGTGCGGCGCCTCCTGCACGGAGCGCTGCATGTTCTCCGCGATGGCGAGCCGCATCCGGTCGTGCGGGACGAAATGGGAGGCGATCTCGCCCGTCGCGGCCGGGATGACGCCCTCGACCGGAGTCGCCGCCTCGACCGCCCGATCGACATCGGCGCGGGTGATCCGCCCGCCGCGGCCGGTGCCTTCGATCCGGGCCGGGTCGATGTCGTGCTGGAGCACGGCGCGCTTGACGGAAGGCGACAACCGCGACTCCGTTCGGCCTGAGCCTGTCGAAGGCCTTTCCTTCTCCTTGGGCGGAAGGGAAGGAGAGGGCTTCGACAGCCCCGGATCAAGTCCGGGGCCGAACGGTGGTTCTTGGAGTTCTTCTTCCCCGATCTCGGCCACGGGCGCGATCCTACCCAGCACCGCACCCGGCGCGGCATCCTCGTCCGAATGGAGCAGGATCTCGCGCAGCACGCCGGCGGCGGGCGCGGGCACCTCCATCGCCACCTTGTCGGTCTCGAGCTCGACCAAAGGGTCATTCTCCTCGACCCGGTCGCCGACCTGGCGGAGCCAGGCGCGGACCACGGCCTTGGTGCCTTCCTGCTCGGCGGGGACGAGGACGTCGATCATCAGAACCCCACCAGCTCGTCGATCTTCGCCCGGATCTTCTCCGCTGTCGGCAGCGCCCATTCCATCAGCACCGGGTTATGCGGGCTCGGAATGTCGGGCATCGTCACCCGGGCGACCGGCGCGTCGAGATCGAGGAAAGCCTCGTCGGCGACGACGGCGGCGATCTCGGCGCCGAAGCCGCCCGAGCGCAGATCCTCATGCACGATCAGGCAGCGCCTTGTGCGCCGCACCGATTCCAGCACCATCTCGCGGTCCCACGGCATCAGCGTGCGCAGGTCGATCACGTCGGCCGAGACACCCTCGGCCGCCGCCTCGCAGCGCGGCACCATCGCCCCCCAGCTGACGATCGTGATGTCGCTGCCCTCGCGTGTCTTCTTCGCCCGGCCGAAGGGGAGGACATAATCCTCGCCCGGCCAGGGCCGCCGCGCCCAAGGATCGTCGAGCATCGCGCGATGCTCGAAGAAGACCGTCGGATCGTTGCCGCGCAGGGCCGAGCGGAGCAGCCCGACCGCGTCCTCGGCATTGGAGGGCGCCGCCACCAGCCAGCCGGGATTGTGGACGAACTGCACCTCGTTGGTCTGGCTGTGCCAGGGATCGCCGCACTTGAAGAAGCCGACCGGGATCCGCAGCACCATCGGCGCGGCGAAGCGGTTGTTGGTGCGCCAGCGCATCGTCCCGCAATCGTTGATCTGCTCGAGCGCCGGCTCGGCATATTTGCGGAACTGGATCTCGGGCACCGGCATCAGCCCGGCGAGCGCCATGCCGACGGCGCGGCCGACGATGCCTTCCTCGGAAAGGCTGGTGTCGAACACGCGCCTGTCGCCATATTTCTCCTGCAGGCCGAGCGTCACCGCGTGGACGCCGCCCTTGGGCCCGATATCCTCGCCGAACAGGAGCAGGCGCGGGTTGAGCTCGAGCTCAGCATCGAGGACCCGCCGGATCGCGGTGACCATGTTGATCCGCTGGCCCGAGGGCCGCGGCGCCTCGGTCGATTTCGGCGCGCTGTAGCCCTTCGTCCATTGCCCGCCCTGGCGCTGCATCGCGCCGTCGTAGAAGACGTGGGACGTCACCTTTTCCGGGTCCGACACCGGCCGGGCATCGGCTTCGGCCAGAGCCGCCGCGACCGCCGCGCGCGCTTCGGCGCCGGTCTCCTGCCAGACCTCCTCGCCGACCAGCGCCCGCAATCGGGGCAACGGATCGCGCGCCCATTCGGACGTGACGAAAGCTTCGCTCTTGTAGGTCTGGGTGTCCTGGAAGCTGTGGCCCTGGAGCCGCGGCACGGTGAGCCGCAGCAGCGCCGGCCCCTCCCCGCCCCGGACATGGCTCACGGCCTCATCGATCAGCCGCGCCGCCGCCGCGGGGTCGGTGCCGTCGCCGGAAAGGACGTGGAGGCCGGAAAAGCTCGCCAGGTTCCTGGCGATGTCGCCGCCCGGCGTCTGGAAGCTCGACGGCACCGAGATGCCGTATTGATTGTCCTCGACGTAGAACAGCATCGGCAGCGCTTGCGTGGCGGCGATGGTCAGCGCCGACCAGAAGCCGTTGGTGGCAACGCTCGCGTCCCCGCCGAGCACCAGCGCGATCGCGCCCTGCCAGGCGCGCTCGCCGAGCACGTCCCGATAATAAGCGATCGCCTGCGCCCAGCCCGCGGTCGGCGTATATTGGGCGCCGACGCCGCCGCACATCGGCAGCGCCGGGGGGCCGTCGGAATTGGGGTAGTTGAACACCGCGCCGATGTCGCGGCCGTCCGAATAGCCGCCCTCCCGCGCCATGCCCGAGGCGAGCGCATCCTCGAACGGCACGCCGAGCGCGAGCAGCAGCGGCCGCGAGCGGTAATAGCCGCAGGCGGCGTCGTGGCGGTGGGTGAGGCGGGTGCCGAGCAGCACCTGCGCCATGTCGTGGCCGCGGGCGCTGAACTGGTAGCGCAGCTTGCCGGCGGGGACGAGCTCCTCCTCCTCCACCCGGTCCATCTCGCGGCTGACCTGGACGAGATAAGAGATCCGCCGCCAGTCGAAGCCGGGCTCCGCGCCGCCGGCCGCGGCGGCCTTGCGCTCGCGGACCTCGCTCACCCCAGCTTCTCCACCACCGCGGCGGCGAAGCGGCCGACATTGTCGTCGGCGAGGCCGACGACGTTGAACCGGCCCGAGCCCGCCATGTAGATGCCGTGATCGCGCCTGAGCTCGAGCACCTGATCGGGGGTCAGCGGCAGCATCGAGAACATCCCCTTCTGCCCGGCGATATAGGCGAGCCGCGGATCGAAGGCGGCGAGGCGCTCCCGAAGCTCGCGGATGCGCGCGCCCATCGCGTCGACCTCGCTCATCCACAACGCGCGAAGCTCGGCATCGTCGAGGATGATCCGCGCCATCGCGGCGGGATGGTCGGGCGGCATCGACCACATGGTCCGCGCCAGGCCGAGCAGATTGCCGAACGCGATCTCCGCTTTGGCCGGGCTCGATCCCTTGACGAACAGATTGCCGAGCCGGTCGCGATAGCAGCTGAAATTCTTGTCGCAGCTCTGCGCCACCAGCGCCTGCTCCGCCGCCTCGACCACCAGCCGGGTGCCGGCCGCATCGGCCTCGATGCCGTCGCCGAACCCCTGGTAGGCGAGATCGACGAACGGGATCAGGCCGCGCGCGGCGACGATCTCCGCGACCGCGCGCCACTGATCCATGTCGAGATCGGCGCCGGTCGGATTGTGGCAGCAGCCGTGGAGGAGGACGAGATCGCCCGCCTCGGCCTCGCCGAGCGCGTCCATCATCTTGTCGAAGCAGATCGTCCGGCTGTCGCGGGCGTAATAAGGATAAGCGACCATCTCGACGCCCGCCGAGGCGATTAGCGGCGCATGGTTGGGCCAGGTCGGCTCGCCGGCGAAGATGCGGGCATTGGGATTGGCGCGGGCGATCAGCTCGGCGCCGAGCCGGAGCGCGCCGCAGCCACCCGGCGTCTGCAGGCCGGTGATGCGGGCGTCATCGGCCGCCGCCGCGCCGAAGACGAGCGGCTTGATCAACGCGGTGAAGCGGGCGTCGCCCTGCGAGCCGATATAGGCCTTGGTCTGCTGGCGCTCGACGAGGATGCGCTCGGCCGCCTTGACAGACTTGAGGATCGGCGTGTTGCCGGCGGCATCGCGATAGACGCCGACGCCGACGTCGATCTTGGTCGGCCGCGGATCGGCCTCGGCGAGCGCGATCAGGGCGATCAGCGCGTCCTGCGGCTGCTCGTCGAGCCGGTCGAGCAGCAGCGGCCTTCCCGTCACCAGCGCATCGCTCATAGCTGCCTCCTGTCGCACCCCCTTTACACCGATTCGCGGAATGAAAGCGTACAAAGTGAGCAAGCACAACCTTGTTGATGAAACAGATGTTTCACGCTATAGCCATTTCGTGAGCGAGGAGTTTCATCTCGACGCGGTCGACCGGCGAATCGTTCGGGCGCTGCAGCGCGATGCCGGGCTCAGCCACGCCGCGCTCGCCGAGCAGGTCGGCGCCTCGGCGGCTTCGGTCTGGCGGCGGGTCAGGAACCTCGAGAAGGAGGGCGTGCTCGGCGCCGCCGTCCGCCTCGCCGACCCGGCCCGGCTGGGGCGCGCGGTCAACGTCATGTGCCAGGTCCGGATGCACCGCCAGACCACCGACGCCCGCGCCGATTTCGAGCGCTTCATCTCCTCGCGCGAGGAGATCGTCGAATGCTACGCGATGTCCGGCGAATGGGACTACCTCTTGCGCATCGCGGTCCGCGACGTCGCCGACTACGACCGCTTCATCCGCCAGGGCGTGCTGGCGCATCCGAGCGTCGCCAACGCAGCGAGCAATTTCGCGCTCAGGCAGGTCAAATATACGACGGAGATTCCGGTTTGATCTTTCGGCTTTCGTTGTTCTCAAGCAATAATCGGACACATACAGCCGGATATGGACTGGGAAATCTAAACTTACCAGATTGTAAATAGAGAGCACGCGCTCCCAGGGGACGACCGCGGCCGGCGACGCCTTCCGTCCTACTCTGTCCCATTACAAGACGTAATCCGCACGCGAACTTAACGGATGGCGAAACATCCCCACTATTACGTTGTGCCGGCGAAAGCACGGTGCGTCGTCACATATTTTGCTGGCCAGATACATGAATCTATTCAGCCGCCGCAGCTGCATATCCCGCTTCCTCTTCGAGATGGAGGAACGGACCAATGACCAGTCCGCAAATCGATAGAGAACGCGGCCATCGTCTCAAGCTGGCGATGATAGCGCGCGGCTATCGTAAGGCGACGGCGCTTGCCGCGGGGCTTGATATTTCGCCGGCTGCAATAACGAAATGGACGCAGGGACATGCCATGTCGCTGCATCATGCCCATCACCTTGCGACCCTGCTAGACGTCTCCTTGGACTGGCTGTTGATGGGCCGAAACGGGCCCGACTGGATTCAGCCGGATCAATTGAGCGACGTCGAGCTCGACCTCATCGGCAAGCTTCGCGAGCGCCCGGCAAGAATTGCTCAGCTGCTCGTCCGCCTGACCGCAGAGATCCCGAAAATTCCGGTGTCGGAACAAGCGATGAAAACTTAACCGTGGGTTGAATTGCCGTAACGGGCTTACTTTGCACTAAATCGCTTATCGTGGCTTAGCTCTCGGATGCCGGGCAGTGTCCGCTTGGGGGCAACCCAAGTTCCATCGCGCTCCGGAGATAATTCGATCATTGCTCCGGGTCGCAGGACAGGGCCCCTCGTAACTCGAATGTCGGAGAACGATCATGTCCACCCTATTGACGATCAACGTCACAAATCTCGAAAGCGCCGCCCAGAATATTTTTTTCTTCCAGCAGCCGGCAATCTACACCGGCGGCGCGCAGGTCTACAGCAACAGCCTTTTTTCGCAGCTCCTGGGAAATTACGACCAGACCGGCACGATCCTGACGTTCCAGGTCAACATGCAATTCTATGCCGGTATCCAGCAGGCGCACAGCACGCCGAAGGTCGGCCACAGCTCGGGCTATTCCTCCGCCAGCCGGCCCATCGATCTGGCGCCCGCCTCGGGCACCGCGAACGACTGGACCACCGCAAGCGTCAACCCGCTGGGATTGACGCCGCCGACCTCCGGTTCGGGCGTGGAGCCGGGAGCGTTCCGGATCACGACCCCGGTTTACGATCCGCCCGCCATCTATAATGTGGGCTCGGCGGTCAACGTGAACGGCGGCATCGTGCTGTCCAACTTCGTGATCGCCGATCCGAACAGCAACACGGATTGCCAGCCGATCCTCACTTACTATGTGGCGACGGGCAATTACACGCCCGGTACGGTCATGAACTTCACCCAATCGAGCACGTCTGCGGCGACCTGCGATTTCACTGGAGGCTATACGATTATCGACGTCGCCCTCGGCGCCAATGGGTCGTGGACCGTCGTCGACGCCCAATAGGCCAATAGGGGCGCCGACCGGCCCCGACCTGAAGTGTGAGTGGGCCGCTCGCCCCGGGGGCCCACTCACACGACCGCCCGCCAGGCGCGCGGGACCGGCCGCTCCTTCGCCTCGCTGAAGCGCCCGTGGGAACCCTCCCCTCCCCCCGCGATTTGAATCGGCCGCGACACGAACGGGAGACGCATCATGGCCGCGCGGCCTTATTGGAAGGGGCAGATCCGGCTGGCGCTGGTCTCGATCCCGGTGGAAATCTATTCGGCGACCCGCTCGGGCGCGACCGTCGCCTTCAACCAGATCCACGAGCCTTCGGGCAAAAGGATCAAATATGAGAAGGTCGTGCCGGGGATCGGCGCGGTCGATCCGGACGAGATCGTCAAGGGCTTCCAGTACAGCAAGGGCAGCTACGTCCTGCTCGACGACGACGAGCTCGAGGCGGTCAAGCTGGAGAGCAAGAAGACGCTCGAGCTCACCCAGTTCGTCGAGGCGAGCGAGATCGACCCGCTTTATTACGAGCGGCCTTATTATGTGGTTCCGGCCGACGACCTCGCCGAGGAAGCGTTCGTCGTCCTGCGCGAGGCGCTGCGCGAGACCAGGAAGGTGGCGATCGGCCAGCTCACCCTGCGCGGCCGCGAATATATCGTCAGCCTCAAGCCGTGCGGCCGCGGCATCCTCCTGGAGACCCTGCGCTATGCCGACGAGGTGGTGAAGGCGCAGGGCTATTTCCGCGACATTCCCGATGCGAAGGCCGACCCCGAGATGCTCGAGCTCGCCGAGGCGCTGATCGAGAAGAAGAGCGCGAAGTTCGATCCGGCCAAGTTCCACGATCGCTACGTCGACGCGCTCCGCGAGCTGATCGAGAAGAAGCGCAAGTCGAAGGGCGCCCGGATCGAGGCCGAAGAGGAGGAGACGCCCAGGCGCGGCTCCAACGTCGTCGACCTGATGGCGGCGCTGAAGAAGTCGATCGAGAAGCCGGGAGCGGCGAAGAAGGCGGCGCCCGCGAGGAAGAAGGCGCCGGCGAGGAAACGGGCGTGATTGGCACCCCCTCCGTTCGGGCTGGTGATGGGGCTGCGCTGTCCCCCGGACAGCGCGATGGGGGCCCCATCACTGTCGAAGCCCTCGCCTTCCCGTCCGCCAAAAGAAAGAAAGTCCTTCGACAGGCTCAGGACGAGCGGAGCTTGTGAGTGGCCAAGCGCAAGCAATTCGCCGACCCGCTCGCGACCTATAACAGGAAGCGCGACTTCGCGAAGACGGCGGAGCCCGCGGGCAAGGTGGCGAAGGGGAATTCGCGCCGCTTCATGGTCCAGAAGCACGACGCGACCCGGCTTCATTACGATTTGAGGCTCGAGCAGGACGGCGTGCTGAAGAGCTGGGCGGTGACCCGCGGGCCGAGCCTCGACCCCGCCGACAAGCGCCTCGCGGTCAGGACCGAGGATCATCCGCTCTCCTATGCGACGTTCGAGGGGACGATCCCCAAGGGCCAATATGGCGGCGGCACGGTGATGCTGTGGGACCGCGGCACCTGGACCCCGGAGCCCGGCAAGGACCCGAGGAAGACGCTCGACGAGGGCCACCTCCACTTCACCCTCGACGGCGAGCGGATGAAGGGCGAATGGGTGATGTTCCGCTTGAAGCCGCGGCCCGGCGAGCGCGGCGAGAACTGGATCCTCAAGAAGGTCGACGACGCGCATGCCGGCAGCCCGACCGGGCTCACCGACCGCTATCTGACCTCGGTCAAGACCGGGCGAACGATGGACGAGATCGCCGCGGGCGCCCCTCCCCGGCACGGGGAGGGGGACCGCGGCGCGAAGCGCCGTGGTGGAGGGGGGGCGGCACCTGGCACGAAACCCCCTCCACCGCGCTCCGCGCGGTCCCCCTCCCCGTCCCGGGGAGGATTTCCAAGGTTCCGCGAGCCGCAGAAGGCGACTCTCGTCGCCGAGGTCCCCACCGGCTCGGCCTGGCTGCACGAGATGAAATATGACGGCTATCGCTGCCTGATCGCGCTCGCCGGGGGCGGTGCGAAAATCTACACCCGCACCGGCCTCGACTGGACCGGCAAGTTCCCGGAGATCGCCGAGGCCGCCGGCGCGATCGACTGTGCAAGCGCGCTGCTCGACAGCGAGATCGTCGCCCTCGACGACAAGGGCAGCACCAGCTTCTCCGCGCTCCAGCAGGCGATTGCGGAAGGCGGGCGCGGCCTTTCCGCCTTCCTGTTCGACGCGCTCGAGATCGACGGCGAGAAGCTCGACAGGTTGCCCAACCTCGAGCGCAAGCAGCGGCTCGCCGCCCTCGTCGGCGAAGGCCGGCCGCCGTTCATCCTCTATGCCGATCATATCCTCGGCAAGGGCGAGCGCCTGTTCGCGGCGATGTGCGAGGCCGGCCAGGAAGGGATCATCTCGAAAAGGGCCGACGCGCCCTACCGCTCAGGGCGGACGAAGAACTGGCTCAAGATCAAATGCATCCGCCGGCAGGAATTCGTCATCATCGGCTGGACGGAGAGCGACAAGAAAGGCCGCGGCTTTCGCGCGCTGCTGCTCGGCGTCCACGAGGGGCGCGAATTGCGCTATGCGGGCAAGGTCGGCACCGGCTTTTCGCAGGCGCTGCAGCTCGAGCTGCGGGCGAAGCTCGAGCGGCTGGAGACGGCCGAGCCGGCCGCCGCCGTGCCCCGCGCCGAGGCGCGCGGCGCCCATTGGGTGAAGCCCGAGCTCGTCGCCGAGATTGCCTTTGCCGAGTTCACCGCGGACAATGTCGTCCGCCACGCCAGCTTCCTCGGGCTGCGCGGCGACAAGCAGGCCAAGGAGGTGATCGCCGAAGTGCCGCAAGCCCTGCCCGCCAGCGACGACGTCAAAATCTCCAACCCGGACCGGGTGATCTTCCCCGACGCCAAGGTCACCAAGGGCGATCTCGCCGATTATTACCGCGCGCTGGGCGCGCCGATGGCGGTGTGGAGCGCGAACCGGCCGATCAGCCTGGTCCGCTGCCCGCAGGGGCGGGCCCGCAAATGCTTCTTCCAGAAGCACGACAGCGGCACGTTCGGGCCGCACGTCCGTCACGTCCCGGTGCGCGAGAAGGACGGCGGCACCGAGGATTATCTCTACGTCGAGGATGTCGCCGGGCTGATCGCCTGCGTCCAGATGGGAACGATCGAGTTCCACGGCTGGGGCAGCAAAGTCGCCGACATCGAGAAGCCGGACCGGCTCGTGTTCGACCTCGATCCCGACGTCGGCCTCGATTTCGCTTTGGTCAGGAAAGCGGCGAAGGATTTGCGGCGCCACCTCGCCGACATGGGGCTCGCCACCTTCCCGATGCTGACCGGCGGCAAGGGCGTCCACGTCATCGTGCCGCTGACCCCGCAGGCCGAATGGCCCGAGGTCAAGGATTTCGCCCAGCGCTTCGCCCTCGCCCTCGCCGAAGCCGAGCCGGAACGCTTCACCGCCGCGCTCGCCAAGGCGAAACGGACCGGCCGGATCTTCGTCGACTATCTCCGCAACCAGCGCGGCGCCACCGCGATCATGCCTTATTCCGCCCGCGCCCGCGAACAGGCCCCGGTCGCCGCGCCGATCAACTGGGAAGAGCTGGACGGGATGCAATCGGGCGCGCGCTTCACGGTCAGGGATGCCGAGCTGCTGCTCGACCGCGCCTCCTCCCGCCTGCTCCAGGGCTGGGGCGAGGCGGCGCAGCTGCTGCCGAAGATCTAGGAAGCGCGGGCGCCGATGCGCTAATGCGCGGCCGGATGGCAATCGGGCCGCGGCACCAGCTGGTCGTGGCCGCCGCTGTGATGGACGCCCTGCGGAAGCGTGAAGCTGGGCAAAGTGGCCCTGACCGCGGCGGGCAGCGAGGGGAATGGGTCGACGCCGGTCAGCCTCGTCAGATCCGCGACCGACATGACGGTGCACACGGTCGGATTGGCATTGGTCGCGAAAAAGCCGAGCGCGATTTGGCGCGAGGGAATGTAGATCGCCTTGAACGTCGCATCGGGCACGGCGATGCGCCCCGTCTGGCGCGGCCGGTGCATCAAAGGCGGAGTCGCCGCAAAGGTGGCTCCGGTGACGATGAAGACCTCGCCTTCGGTTTCGGCGAGGCGATGGACCGAGGCTTCGAGATACTGCCACAAGCCCTCGTTCAACTGGAGCACCTGGGGCACGACGTTGGTGATGACGAACGTGTCGCTCTGGTGCGGCAGGTCTTCGGCGTCGTCGGCCGGGGTCAGATGGCCGCGATCGTAGGGCGGATGGACATAATCGCCATGGGCGCCCTGCTCTGCCGCGGTGAGGCCGGGCTGCGGGCGGAACTTGATTTTCAGGCGGCCGACCCGGTCGCCGCCCTCGGACATTGCCCGGGTCTGCCGGTAGGAGGTCCAGACCGGATCGCGCAGCGTCGTTGAATAGGAGATGGCGTAGAAGCTGTGGCAGATCAGGCGGCCGCTCGGTCCGCCGGTCGGCGCTTGCCCGCCGAGGAAGAATTGGGTGCAGGGCGCAGGCGCCGGAGGAGACGGCACCACCGCCTTGGACTTGGTCGCCTGCGCCGCCGCAGCCGACCCTTGCGCCACCACCGGGGCGAGAATGGAAAGCGCGAACGCGAACGGAAGCAGCAGCCGGCGGTTCATGGCATCCTCCCCAGATGCGGCGCGAATTTATTCCGAAGATCTCAGAACGCGCACGCGCTGAAGTCGGACCGCGTCGTTATTTTGACGGCGACAAATAATTCGGCCGACGACGAGTCGTTTTAAGGGAGGCTATGCTTGAGGAGTTCGAGAGTCGAGTCCCAGGATGGGATCAATCTCCGGGGGAGCTAGGAGGCGCGCCGCTCCCGCGCCCACAAATGCGGCGGCGCGCCGTAATGCCGGCGGAAGGCGTGGCTCAGCGCGACCTGGTCCGAATAGCCGGTCGCCTCGGCCGCCGCCGCGACCGAATGGCCGCCGGCGAGCAGGCCGGCGGCGCGCGCCAGCCGCAGGCTGCGGTGATAGGCGATCGGCGCCGCGCCGAACGCGTCCTTGAAATAGCGGGCGAGATGGAATTGCGAGAGGCCGGCGACCGACGCCATCTCGCCCAGGGTGACGCCGCGATCGTCATGGTCGTGGAGGAAGCTGCGCGCCCGTTCGAGCCGCCGGTAGAGCTCGCGCCGGGTCGACAGCTTGGCGGCGCCGAGCGCGTCGATCGCCGCCCGGCTCTCGGCCAGCGGCTCGGCGATCGCCTGCTGGACGCCGGCGACCAGAGCGCCGGCGAGCGTGCTGCCGAGGCCGGGGTCGCGCGCGATCCTCACGCCGAAATCGTGGAGCGCCCGGCCGAGGCGGCTGGTGCGGTTCGAAAAGACCAGCGCCCGGCCGAGCAGGTTGTCGCGATCCGCCGCCGCGCCGCGGGCGGCGGGCACGCCGATGCACAGGCCGGTGGTGGTGACCCGATTGGCGGCGATGCAGGCATTGCCGGCGTCGAGATAGAGGAACTCGCCGGGCCGCACCGCGACGGTCCGGCCGTCGATCTCGTAGCGCCCCTCGCCGTCGAGGATCAGCTTCAGCGAGATCGCCGGCGCGCCGATCATCGACGCGCCCGGCTCGAGCCGCGACAGCACGACCTTGCCGGCCTCGGCGCCGCCGACCCGCGGCGCCTGCAGATGCTCCTCCATGATCGTGAAATCGCAACGCATGCCGTCCCCGTGTCTTAGCTCGCTAAGACGGTTTAAGCATGGCGACAATGAACGCCAGCTTACAATCGGGCGGCGACGATACAGGTCAGGACGACGGCAAGTATTGCGGCGAGCAGGAACCGCCAGAGGGGGGCGCCGGTCATTTCCCCGCCATCCTCCGGCATTTCGCGGCGGCCGGTGACCATCGGCGCCACCAGGTTGTCGCGTTTGGCCAGCAGATAATAGAGGATCGCGGCGAGGTGGAGGACGATGAAGCCGACCAATATCCAGAACACCTGCTCGTGCCGCTCGGTAAGGATCCTCGCCGAATCGTAGCTGACGAGATGCGCCAGCGGCGCCGGATCGAGCCCGTCCTCGTCGGTCGCGAACAGGCCCAGCCCGACGACGTTGGCGAGCAGGAACAGCAAGGCGAGGACGCTGAGCGCGCCGAGCGGATTGTGGCCGATGCCGGCGGGCCGGTCGCCGCGCAGATAGGCGAGAATCGCCCGGGGGCCCCTGACGAAGCCGGCGAAGCGCGCCGTCGAGCTGCCGAACAGTCCCCAGAAGAGACGGAAGAGGAGAAGGCCGAGGGTCACTTCACCGAGCAGGAAATGGAGATCGTGCAGATGCTCCTCGCCGGTCCACCACAACGCCGGAATCAGCAGCACCAGCGCCCAGTGAAAGACCCGGGTCGGCAAGTCCCAAATGCGGACCGGGCGCCCGCTCAATGCTCGGGCGCCCGGAAATCGTCGTGGCAGTTGGAGCAGGCGTGGGCGAGCTCGGGCGCGGCGGCGCGGATCGCGGCGAGATCGCCGCTGCGGGCGGCCGAATCGAGAGTGCGCGCCGCGACCAGCAGCCGCGCGCCGGCGCTTCGGAAGCCGGCATGGTCGGACCAGATTTCCGGCCGCGCCCGGGTCCGCACGCCGGCTTCGGGCCCGGTGCCGCGCGGAAACCAGCGCAGCACCTGCGGCGCGAAGCCGAGGATCGTGCGGCTGCCCGCGCGGATCGCCGGAAGCGAGGGCGCGGAGCTTTTGAGCTGCTCGTTGATCCCCTTCATCGCCGCGGCGATCTGCTTGTAATTGCCCTGGCGCATCCGGATCGTGTCGGCGGGCGCGGCGAGGACGGCAGCGCTGATGACGGCGGCGATCGCCGCGGCGGGGAACGCAAACTGCTTCACGGGGCCTGCTCCTGGTTGGACGGGTGCCGTTCATACCAAAGAAAAACGCCCCGGCCAGGGGGAAGCCGGGGCGTTTCCTCGCAACCGGGTCCGGCGGTACGCGACTGGCCGGACCGGAAAGATCGCTGACCGGCCTTGTGCCACGGCTCCCCTGAGCAGCGTCTGAATTGGCCCTTTATCTGCGGTTCAGAATTGCCGGGAGCGTCCTTCGAGACGCCGCTTCGTCAAGCTCAGCGGCTCCTCAGGATGAGCGGAGTCATGATATGCCCTCACCGCTCATCCTGAGGAGGGACTGAGCGAAGGCGAAGGCCCGTCTCGAAGGACCTTCAGCGGACCCGGCTCCCATCCGTCGAGCGGCCGTAGGGGCTGGTGAATTCGCGGTCCCGGACGGGCGCGTTCGGATCGTCGCCGCGCTCGCGCACCGCCGGCAGGATCGAGCGCGCGACCAGCGGATTGGTATAATCGATCTGGGTCCGACTGAAATAATTGCCGGCCATGGTGGCGATGACCAGATCGAGCTCGGGCACCACGGTCACCAGATTGCCGCCGGCGCCGCGGGCGGAAAAGGAGCGGACGATGCGGTCCTTGTAGGGGAAGTCCTCGATCCACCACAGATAGCCGTAATAGACGCTGGCGAGGTGATAATGCGGCCTGGTCGCGGCGGCGACGAAGGCGGGATCGAGGATTTGCCGTCCGCCCCAGCGGCCGCCGTTCAGCATCAGCTGGCCGAGCTTCAGGAAATCGCGCGGCAGCACCTGGACGCTGCCGCCGCCATAGGGGCGGCCGAGCGGATCGAGGTCCCAAGCATAGCGGCCGATCTGCATCGGCCGGGCGACCAGCCGGTCGAACGCCCGGAGCGGCGTTTCGTGCGTCGCCGCGCCGAGCATGCCGAGCGCGAGATTGGGGCTGGCGCTGCAATAGACGCTGTTCTCGCCCGGCGCCGTCGCCTGGGGGACGCGGAGAGTGTAGCGATACCAGTCCGGCTCTTCCTCCTGATTGGTCATCGTCTCTTCGTTCCCCGGCGCGGCGTCGTTGCCGTCGTCGCAGAAGAAGCCGGACGACATGGTGAGGAGATGCTCGAGCGTCATCGTCCGCTTCTGCGGATCGAGATCTGCCGGAAAACGGCCGCCGTTCATCACCTCGTATACCGGGCTGGCGAGGCCGAGCGGCGCGCCGGCGCGGATCGCCGCGCCGATCGTGACCGCGGTGATGCTCTTGGCCGCGGACCGCGTGTCGTGCAGCCGGTCGCGGCTGTAGCCGTGGAAATATTCCTCGAGCACCAGCCGGCCGTGCCGGGCGATGAGCAGCGCCTGGATTTGCGGCGCGTCGGTCGAATCCATCGGGGTTTCGAGAAGCGTCTGGACGAGCCGCTCGATCGCCGGGCGGTCGATGCCCGCGCCCGCCAGCGTCCCGGTCGGCCAGCCGTCGCCGAGCGGCGGCGGCGCCCGGTAGGCGTAACGGCCGGGGACGCGCCCGCGCGGGTAGAAATCGCTGTCGTCGCCGTCGCGGGCGAAGACGAACGCGCCGCCCCGGCCGGGGAAATCGAGGGTGAAGGTGTCGTTGTCGGGATTGTAGGATCCGGACCCCAAGGCGCGCTCCGGCTGGTTCCGGCGGTGCCCCATCAAAGTCACCGCATTGCCGTCGCGGACCAGCCGGTCGGCGCCCCATTGGGTGCCGATGTCGCGGTCGGGATTGCGCAGCACCGCGCGCATCGTCCCGTCGGGCTGGGCGCTGAGGAGGAGGAAGAAGGTCAGCGAATCCTGCATCGCCTCGACAGTGCCGGACCAGCGCCCGGCGCCGTCGGCGGCGAGGACGACCGGCGAGGCGTAGCGGCCGCTGTTGGCCGGCGTGCCCGGCCGCACCCAGAAGCCGCGGATGAGCGCGCGGCCCTCGAACCGGCCCTGGAAGGCGCCGCGGTCGCCCGGCAGATCGAAGGCGAGCGCGTTCCCCTCGGCCCGGACCGGCACCGTCCGCCCGGCGATGTCGGCGACAAAAGCGGAGCCGGCGCGGGTGACGATCAGCCGCCCCTGCGCGTCGGGGCCGAAGCGGCGCTTCGCCTGCCACAGGCCGGCAAGGTCGATGGCGCGCGCGGTGGCGGCGGCCGGGGCGGCCGCGTTCTGGGCGCTCGCTGCGGCAGCCGAGAGCAGCAGGGCGCAGGCGATCGTTCGGATCGGACGCATCATCCTTCCTTTCGAAAAACGGGGCGGTGGGGAACGGCGCGGCCGGCGGCGTTACGGGCCCTGCGAGACCGGCTTCACCCGGTCGAGCGGCGTCGGCTGGGTCGGCGGGGTCGGCGCCGTCGGCGCGGTCGGCAGCACCGGCGGAACCGCCGGCCGGCCGGGCGCGGCGGGCTGTCCCCGATTGCCCGAATTGCCGCTGTTGCCGCTGTTGCCGCTGTTGCCGCTGTTGGCGAGATTGCCCTGGCCGCGGAGCTCGGCGACCTCGGCATGATAAGCGGCGAGCTCGCCACGATAGCGCGCGAGCCGACCCTCATAGACTTCGAGATCGCGGCGATACTGTTCGAGCGCAGCGTCATAATCGGCTGCGGGCACCGCCGCTTGCGGGGCGACCGGCGCGACCGGCGGCGTCGGCGGCGTCGCGGCCGCGGCCGGAGCCGGCGCGACGGGGCGAACCGGCGCCGGCGCCGCGACGGCGGGGACGGCCGGCGCGGCCGCCGGCGCGGCCCTGAGCGCCGCGACGTGCTGCAAGGCGGCGACCGGCACGACGGCGGCGATCAAGGCGGTGCCGGCGAGCGCGCCCGCCCCCGCTCCGGCCATGAACCGGGCGCTCGAGCGCCGGCGCGGGCGCCGCCTGACGATCGCGGTCAGCCGGCGCTCGAGCTCGGAGGTCCGGGCCATGGCGACGGCGAGGCCCGCAACCCTCGCCGCCGGCCGGAACGCGCCCGCGACCTCGAGCAGGTTGCGGGCATAGAGATGGGCTTCGGTGCCGAGAGCCAAGACGAGGTCGTCGCAGGCATGTTCCTGCTCCAGCCGAAGCCGCCGCGCCGCATACCAGGTCGCCGGGTGGAACCAGTAGAGGGCGCAGACCATCGCCGCCGCCGAGCGGCTGAAGCTGTCGCGCCGGGCGACATGGGCAAGCTCGTGCAGCAGCACGACCCGGCGCCGCTCCTCGCTCCAGGTGCGCGCCCCGGCGGGAAGCAGGATCTTCGGCCGAAACGTCCCCCAGGTCATCGGCATCGCCGGCTCGACGGCGATGCGCAGAGCGACCGGCCGGCCGATCCCAAGCGCACCCGCCAGCCCGGCGAGCAGTGCCGCCATATGCGGGTCATCGGCGGGGCGCGACCGCCGCCACAGCCGCGCGAGCCAGTAGCGGCCGATCGCGAGCCGCCCGGCCAAAGCGGTGGCGACGGCGAGATAGAGCAGCCGGGCAAGGTCGGCCGGGACCGGCGAAGGCGTGGCGGCCGTCGCCGCGGGGAGGGCCGCGGCGGGCGACGCGAAGGCCGCCGCCGGCGCGGCCGCAGGCGCCGGCAGGATCGGCAGCGGCAGCGGCGGCACGACCAGCGCCAGCAGGGGGAGGAGAAGCAAAGCGGCGAGGCCGAGCAGCCAGATCATGTGGCGCATCGCCGCCGATCCCCCGGCTCTCCGCACGACCTCGGCCGCGAGCCAGGCCAGCGCCAGCAACAGGCTCGACCGGACCAGCAGATCGAGCAGGCCGGGCGCCGCGCTCACCTTTCCTCCTCCTTCCGGCGCGCCTCTTCGAGGAGGCGCGACAGGCGCGCATATTCCTCGCCGGTGAGCGGCTTCGAATCGAGCAAAGCGGCGACGGCGGTGCTCACCGACCCGTCGAAGAAGGTCTTCACGACATGCGAAAGCGCCGAGCCGCGGACGTCCTGGGTGCGCGCGGTCGGCAGATAGACGTAGCGCGGCCCCACCTCCTCGTGCCGCAACTGGCCCTTGTCCTCGAGATAGCGCAGCATCGCCCGCACCGAGGAATAAGACGGCGGATCGGGCAGCTCGCCAAGCACCTCGGAGACGGTCGCCCGCCCGCGCCGGTAGATGATCTCCATGATCTGCCGCTCGCGCTTGCCGAGCCGCTCGCCGGGGTCGGAGTGAACGTGGCGCCCGATGGCGGATCGCCGAGCTTTCTCTGCCACCCCACAGCCTCCTTCGTCTGGTTCGCCCGGCCGGCGAGTCCCTCGGTCCTGCCTCGAAGGAGTCCCTCGGTCCTGCCCTCGAACGAGCCCCTCGGTCCTGCCCTCGAATCCGAGCCGGCCGACTCGTTCGATGCTAATGGATTAGCATGATGCTAATGGATTAGCAATGCACGACGGCCGGCACTCGCGCCAGAGCGCCGCGCCGGGCTTGTTTCTTGCCGGCGGCGACCCGGAATCCCCGGACAGGGGGAGGCGCGTCGCTATTCGCAGCGGCTGCTGCTGCGCTCGACCTCGCGGCCGACCAGCGCGCCGGCGACGCCGCCGACGATCGTCCCGACGGCGCGGTTGCGGCCGCCGTCGATCGCCCGGCCGACCAGGGCGCCGGCGGCGGCGCCGACGATCAGCCCGGTGGTGCCGTCGCGCTTGCGGCAATACATGCGGCCGTCGGGGCCGCGCCAGGTCGGCCCGCTATAATTGCCGCCCTGGTCGTAATAGCGGTTATAGTCCTCGCGCTGGCCGGGCTTTTCGGCCTGGGCCGGGACGAGCGCCCCCAGCATCGTCGCCAAAGCCGCTCCCACAATCACCTTGCGCATGGTCGCTCCCCTCGAATCGATTCGGCTGCGTAACTTCTAGGCTTCCCGCGGACCTCCGTTAAGCGCCGATTGCCGAGGTGCTTTAGCGAAATAATACACTTTATCCCTTGCGCTCGGGCGCGCGAGGCACCAATCTCGCTTCCAACCACCTTCATGGGGGATGACATGGCCACCCAGACCGAAACTGCCACCGCCGCGACGCTGACGCTGGAGCCGCCGCAGCCGCTCCAGACCGTCCAGCCCGAGCAGGCGGCCGGGCTCGTCCCGTTGAAGGAAGAGCAGAAGAACGCGCTCGAGGAGAAGGTCGATTCCTTCGTCGCCGAGCTCGTCGCGCTCGATTCCAACTCGCCGGAATTCGGCAAGAAGGTCGATCAGCTGACCTCGATGGGCCGCCGCGAGATCGCCGAGGCCGCCGGCGCCTCGAACCGCTTCCTCGACCGCCCGGTCAAGGCGATCGACAGCAATACCGGCATCGGCGCCAACCTCACCCAGCTCCGCAAGACGGTCGAGGAGCTCGATCCCGGCCGCGGCGGCGCGCTGACCAAGCCGCGCAAATTGTTCGGCATCATCCCGTTCGGCAACCGGCTGCGCGGCTATTTCATGAAATACCAGTCCGCCCAGAGCCACATCGCCGCGATCCTCGCCGCGCTCGCTTCGGGCAAGGACGAACTGCTCATGGACAATGCCGCGATCGACACCGAGCGCGCCAATCTGTGGAAGTCGATGGGCAAATTGGAGCAGATGATCCACATCTCCAAGGCGCTCGACGCCAAGCTCGAGGACAAGGCCAACGAGCTCGATGCCACCGAGCCGGCCAAGGCCAAGGCGATCCGCGAGACCGCCCTCTTCTACACCCGCCAGCGGACCACCGATCTGCTCACCCAGATGGCGGTTTCCGTGCAGGGCTATCTCGCCCTCGACCTGGTCAAGAAGAACAATGTCGAGCTGGTCAAGGGCGTCGACCGGGCCTCGACCACCACCGTCTCGGCGCTGCGGACCGCGGTCACCGTCGCCCAGGCGCTGACCAACCAGCGGCTCGTGCTCGAGCAGATCACCGCCTTGAACACGACCACCGCCAACATGATCGAATCGACCGGCGAGCTGCTCAAGACCCAGTCGGGCGAGATCCACAAGCAGGCGGCCTCCTCGACGATCCCCTTGGAGACGCTGCAGCGCGCCTTCCAGAACATCTACGACACGATGGACACGATCGACCGCTTCAAGGTCGAGGCGCTCGGCAACATGAAGCAGACCGTCGACACGCTCGGCCGCGAGGTCGAGAAGAGCCGCGGCTACATCGCCCGCGCCGAGGGCGTCGAGCAGAACCGGCTGGCGGCGGGCGGCGGCGTAAGCGTGGATTCGCCGCTGACCGCGATCGAAGGGTGAGCAATTCGCGCCAGGTCGATGCGATGATCGCCCGGATGGACGAGGTGGTCGGCCGCATCGACCGCACCGCCGCCTCGCGCCAGGCCCAGGTCCGCGCGCTGTCGCGAACCACCTCGGCAATGGCCCGCCGGGTTGCGACCATCGCCGTCGCGCTCGGCCTCCTCTTCGCCGCCACCATCGCCTTCGGCCTGATCGTCGGCCCGATCGGCCTCGGCGGACTCGCCACCGTCATCGGCCTCGGCGTGGTCGCGGTCGCCCTGTTCCTGTTCTTCGGCGGCGAGACGCCGGTCGTCGACTATAAGGAGGACATGCCGAACAAGGCGGTGGTCGAGCGGCTCGACACTCTGCTGGTCAGGAAGCGCGCCGCCCTCCCCGCCCCCGCCGCGAGCCGGATCGACGCGATCAGCCGCCAGCTGCCGCTGCTCGAGAGCCGCCTCGCCGCGACCGCGACCCTCGATCCGCTCGCCCAGGACGCGCGCAGGCTGATGGGCAAGCATCTGCCCGAGCTGATCGAGCGCTACGAGCGCGTCCCCGCCGACTATCGCCGCGAGCGCGACGCCGAAGGCCTCACCGTCGACGACCGCCTCGTCCAGGGCCTCGACGCGGCCAACAAGGCGCTCGACGATCTCGGCCGCAAGCTCGCCCGCGAGGACCTGGACGCGTTCCAGACCCAGGGGCGGTTCATCGAGAGCCGCTACAAGGAGGATGACGGGCTCAAGGGCGAATAGGCGACATCTCGCCATCGCCGCCGGGAATGGATCAGGAGGAAAAGGGGCGCCGCGCCGCGGCGCCCCGCCGAAGCCGGCCTAGATCCGGCCCATCAGCAAGAGGATGATCAGGATGATGACGACGACGCCGAGCAGGCCCGACGGTCCGTAGCCCCAGCCGCGGCTGTAGCCCCAGGAGGGCAAGGCGCCGATCAGCAGCAGGATCAGGACGATGACGAGAATGGTGGTGAGCATTGACGGACCCTCCGTTGCTATGTCCGCGCCCGTAACGACCCTGACGGCGATCGGGTTTCATCGCGCTTGGGGATAGTTTTCCCGCCCTGCCGCCCGCCGCGGCATAAGTTTTCCCGCAGCGCCGCACGGCGGATTAAGCCTTGCTGCTGTTGTTTCAGTGTCACAATCACTTAACGAAATGTGCGCCGCAGCGTCTTTGGCCTATCGCGCGGCGGGATTGGTTTTAATCTGCGACCTGTTCTTTGGGGGGCCAAGCCATGACTCGCACGACCGCGCTGCTGCTTTCGACCGTCGCCGCCTTCGCCGCGACGCCCGCCTTCGCCCAGGCCGACGCGCCGGCCGCGGCCGCCCCGACGACGAACGACGAAGGCACGCCGATCATCGTCACCGGCACCCGCCGCACCGACCGCACCGTCGCCGACAGCCCGGTCCCGGTCGACGTGATCGGCGCCGATGCGATCGCCAATTCGGGCCAGACCGAGACCAACAAGATCCTCAACGAGCTCGTCCCCTCGTTCAACTTCCCGCAGCCCTCGATCGCGGACGGCACCGATGCGCTGCGGCCGGCGACGCTGCGCGGCCTCAGCCCGGACCAGACGCTGGTGCTGGTCAACGGCAAGCGCCGCCACGTTTCGGCGCTGCTCAACATCAACGGCACCGTCGGCCGCGGCGCCGCCGCGGTGGACCTCAACCTGATCCCGGGCCTCGCGATCAGCCGGATCGAGGTGCTGCGCGACGGCGCCTCGTCGCAATATGGCTCGGACGCGATCGCCGGGGTGATCAACATCCAGCTCAGGGGCACCAACCATGGCGGCCGCGCGACCGCGACCTACGGCCGCTATGAAACCACCCTCGACGACGTCGCCCGAATCACCGGCCTCCAGACCAATGCCGGCCAGCCGGTCCTCGACCCGGCCGACAACCGCGTCTTTCTCGCCACCAGCGACGGCGAGCGGCACGCCCATGACGGCGAGATGTACACGCTCGGCGCCAATTTCGGCCTCCCCGTCGGCACCGGCTTCGTCAACTTCACCGCCGAATATCGCCACCGCAACCCGACCAACCGCGCCGGCTACGACCTCCGGCCGAACTACAACCGGCCCGCGCCCCCCGCCTTCGACGCGCGCGAGCTGAGCTTCGACCGGCTCGAATTCCGCTATGGCGACGCCAGGGCGAGGGATTATGCGTTCTTCCTCAACGCCGGCGTGCCGGTGGGCAGCGGCGGCTGGGAGCTGTACGGCTTCGGCTCCTACGGGCACCGCGACGGCCTCAGCGCGGCCAATTACCGCCAGCAGAGCGCAGCCGCCAATCGCGACTTCGGCACGCTGGCGCCCGGCCAGACGCCGACCGCCGCCAATTTCGTGCCGCTGACCCCGGACGGCTTCCTGCCCTATATCGACACCGACCTCGAAGATTATGCCGGCACCGTCGGCGCCCGCGGCGAGATCGCCGGCTGGAACGCCGATTTTTCGGTCGGCTACGGCCACAACAGCTTCGACTATATCGTGCGCAACACGCTCAACACCTCGTTCGGCACCGCCAGCCAGCACGTGTTCGACGCCGGCGGCCTGCGCTACGGCCAGCTCGTCGCCAATCTCGATTTCTCGCGCGAATATGATGTCGGCCTGGCGCGGCCGCTGTCGGTCGCGGCCGGGCTCGAATATCGCAACGAGAATTTCCAGATCCGGCCGGGCGACAACCAATCCTATGCGACCGGCCCCTTGTTCCGCGCTTCGTTCACGACGACGGCGGCGAATTGCGCCGCCCAGGGCGGCGTGTTCAACGCCGGCACCAGCGTCTGCAGCTTCCCGGGCCGGGCCGCGCCGGCCGGCGCCCAGGGCTTCCCCGGCATCCCCGCCGCCAGCGCGACCGACGAAAGCCGGCACAGCTACGCCGCCTATGTCGAGCTCGACACCAACCCGGCCGAGGGCTTCACCGTCACCCTCGCCGGCCGGTTCGAGCATTTCTCCGATTTCGGCAACACGCTGAACGGCAAGCTGGCGATGCGCTACGAGCTGGCGCCGGGCTTCGCGCTGCGCGGCTCGATCTCGAACGGCTTCCGGGCGCCCTCGCTCCACCAGCAATTCTTCACCACGACCTCGACCAACTTCATCAACGGCCTGCCGGTCGACATCAGCACGCTCGCGGTCAGCAGCCCGGTCGCGCGGGCGCTTGGCTCGCGCGACCTGGAGCCGGAGAAATCGGTCAACCTCAGCCTCGGCGCCACCGCCAATCCGGTCCCGGGCCTGACCTTCACCGTCGATTATTACCGGATCGGCATCGACAACCGGATCGTGCTCACCGAGAATCTCGGCGCCGCCGGCGCCGGCACCGCCGCGGTCAACGCCGCGGTCAAGGCGCTGCTCGACGCCAACGGCTTCCAGAGCGTCGGCGCGGCGCGCTTCTTTGTCAACGGCCTGGACACCACCACCCAGGGCGTCGACGCGGTGGCGAGCTATCGCTTCACCCCGGGCTTCGGCACCTGGACGCTGACCGCGGCCTACAATTACAACAAGACCCGGATCGACCGCCGGCTCAACAATCTCGGCCCGCTCGCGACCATCCCCGGGATCGTCCTGTTCGGCCGGGTCGAGGGCATCCGCTTCACCGACGGCCAGCCGCGCGACAAGGTGGTGCTGAGCGCGGACGGCGAATTCGGCAATTTCGGCCTCACCGCCAGAACCACCCGCTACGGCCGGGTGATCTCGCCGGGCGCGACCGCCCCGCTCGCCGACCCGCTGAGCCTGACCCTGCTCGGCCCCGACGACATCCACCTCGGCGCCAAGTGGATCACCGATCTCGAGCTGCGCTACCGGGCGTTCAGCCGGCTCGAGCTCGCGATCGGCGCCGACAATATCTTCGACGTCTATCCCGACCGCTCGCCGTTCGGCGCGCGCCCGGCGGCGATCGGCGGAGTCTATCCGATCAACCAATATTATCTGCCTTATTCGGGCTTCTCGCCGTTCGGCTTCAACGGCCGCTTCCTCTACGCCCGCGCCTCGATCACCTTCTGACAAAAGGGGACACGTACCTTTTCGCGCCTTTTCGCGAAAAAGTACGTGTCCCAATTCCCCGGCGAAACAGCGGCCTAGCTACACGGCCGCTGCTGGCGTAGCGTGCGCGCGGAAAGTGAGGGAAGCGCCGATGAATTCTTCAGGGCCCGGAAAGACCGGCCATATCCGGCTGACCTCGCATTCCGGCTCGCGGACCCCGGCGCGATTTCCGCTCGTCTGGGGCGCGGCCACCGCCGGCGAGCGCGGGCCGGTGATCGCCACCGTCAATGCCGGCGCCAACCGCAACGCGATCGGCGCGCATGGCGGTTCCTATTCCATCTACCGCGCGCTCGCCATTTCGTCGGGAGCGATGGACCCGCAGGCGCGGCCGGATTTGCAGGACACCTCGCCGATTTGCGAGATCGGCCCGCATTCGCAATGGGGCGATCCGGGCAAGATCGTGTCGCTCGACCCCTGGGGCCACCGGGTGGCGCACGACTTCGCCGAGCTCATCGCCGAGGAGATCGACATCCGTCCCACGATCGCGATCACCAAGGCGCGGCTGACCCTGCACGAGATGCAGGCGGCGATCGCCGCCGGCCGCATAGCCGTGGACGGCGACATCGTCCACGAGGCCGGCGACGTCTCGGTCACCAAGATCGCGGTCGATCCGGTCTGGTGGCTGCCGGGCGTGGCCGAGCGGTTCGGAGTCGACGAGCCGGGGCTCAGGCGCTGCCTGTTCGAGCAGACCGGCGGCATGTATCCCGAGCTCGTCACCCGCCCCGATATTTCCGTCTTCCTGCCGCCGATCGGCGGCATGACGCTCTATATTTTCGGCGATCCGGCCGGATTGGGCGACCCCGCGAAGACTCTCACCTGCCGGGTCCATGACGAATGCAACGGCTCGGACGTGTTCGGCTCCGACATCTGCACCTGCCGCCCCTATCTCACCCACGGCATCGAGGAGGCGACGCGCCAGGCCCAGGCCGGCGGAGTCGGCCTGATCGTCTACAACCGCAAGGAGGGCCGCGCCCTGGGCGAGGTGACCAAGTTCCTGGTCTACAACGCCCGTAAGCGCCAGCCGGGCGGCGATCAGGCGGCGACCTATTTCGAACGGACCGAGTGCGTCGCCGGGGTCCAGGACGCCCGTTTCCAGCAGCTCATGCCGGATGTGATCCACTGGCTCGGAATCGGCCGGATCGACCGCTTCGTCTCGATGTCGAACATGAAATATGACGCTCTCGTCGGCGGCGGCATCGAGATCGGCGAGCGGGTCCCGATCCCGGCGGAGCTGGTCCCGCCCGACGCCAGCGTCGAGATGGAAGCGAAAAAGGCGGCCGGCTATTTCACCCCGGAGGGGGCGCCGAGCGCGGACGCGCTGCGCTCCGTCGTCGGCCGGGACCTGGGGAAATTCTGAGCGATGAATCCGAATTTTGTCGCTCATCCTGAGGAGGGACTGAGCCTGGCGAAGGCCCGTCTCGAAGGACCCTCGGCACTGAACCGGTCCTTCGAGATGCCGCTTCGACTTCGCTCAGCGGCTCCTCAGGATGAGCGGGCCTGAGGATGGCTGGGTGACCGGTACCGCCGAACCGCTCCACCGACTGCTCTCCGCGGCGGCCGTCCGCGAACGCGCGCACGAGCTGCTCGACCTCGCCATCGAAGGAGACGTCGAGGGCTGGTCGGTCGACCTCTCGCGTCTCGACGAGGCGGCCGCGCTGACCGCCGCCGTCACCCGCGAGCGCTATCCCGATCTCGCCATCCCGTTCCATGCGCGCGCCCGCCACTTCGTCGCCGGCGCCCCGGAAATCGCCGATCCCCGCGCCGCCTTCGACCTGATCATCCTCTCGGTGCTGCTCGACGCCGGCGCCGGCCCGGGCTGGCGCTTCGCCGACGCCAAGACGGGCCGCACCTTCCGCCGCTCCGAGGGCCTCGCCGTCGCCAGCCAGCGGATGTTCGAGGCGGGCAAGCTCGACGATCTCGCCGGGCTCGGCGCCGCAACCCTGGCGGAGGGCTTCCAGGTTTCCCCGGACAATCCGCTGCTCGGGCTGGACGGCCGCGCCGCCCTGCTCCGCCGGCTGGGTGGCCAGGTGGCGGCGCGGCCGGACCTGTTCCCCGGCGGGCGGCCGGGCGGCCTTTACGACGTCCTCGCCGCCCGCGCCGAAGCGAGCAGGCTGCCGGCCCCGGCGATCCTCGCCGTGCTGCTCGAAGCGCTGGGGCCGATCTGGGCGGACCGGCTGGTCATCCATGGCATCGCACTTGGCGACTGCTGGCGCCATCCGGCGATCCGGCGCGGCGATGCCAGCGACGGCCTGGTGCCGCTCCACAAGCTCTCGCAGTGGCTCGCTTATTCGCTGATCGAGCCGCTCCAGGCGGCGGGGGTCGAGGTGATCGAGATCGACGGGCTGACCGGGCTCGCCGAATATCGCAACGGCGGCCTGTTCGTCGATTGCGGCGTGCTCAGGCTCGCCGATCCGGCGGCCGCCGAACGGCCCCACCAAGTGTCGGACCCGCTGATCGTCGCCTGGCGGGCGATGACGGTGGCCCTGCTCGACCGGCTGGCGCCCCTGGTCCGCGCCCGGCTCGGCGTCAGCGCGGAGGACTTTCCGCTGGCCCGGATGCTCGAGGGCGGCAGCTGGGCCGCGGGGCGGGAAATCGCGGCGAAGCTTCGCCCCGGCGGCGGCCCGCCTTTCACCATCATCAGCGACGGAACGGTATTTTAGCAATGGACGGATTGACCATCGTTCGCCACCCTCTGGTGCAGCACAAGCTCACCATCCTGCGCGACAGGAACACCCCCACCCAATTGTTCCGGGCGGTGGTGCGGGAGACCGCGACCCTGCTCTGCTACGAAGTGACCCGCGACCTGCCGACCGATATGGTCCGGATCGAAACCCCGATCGCGGTCGCCGAGGCGCCGGTGATTTCGGGCAAGAAGCTGGTCATCGCGCCGATCCTGCGCGCCGGCCTCACCATGGCCGAAGGGATGCTCGACCTCGTCCCGCTCGCCCGCAGCGCCCATATCGGGCTCTACCGCGACCCCGTCACGCTGCAGGCGGTCGAATATTATTTCAAGACGCCGGAGGACGTCGCCGACCGCCTCGTCATCGTCGTCGATCCGATGGTCGCCACCGGCCACACCGCGATCGCGGCGATCGACCGGCTGAAGGAGGTGGGAGTCACCGAGATGCGCTTCGTCTGCCTGCTCGCCGCCCGGCCGGGGGCGGAGGCACTGCGCGCTGCTCATCCCGACGTCCACATCTGGGCCGCGGCGATGGACGAGGAGCTCAACGACCACGGCTACATCATCCCCGGCCTCGGCGACGCCGGCGACCGGACCTACGGCACCCAATAGGCTATCCGGCCCCTCCCAGCAGCGCCCGCGCCCGCGCCAGCGCCGTTACCCCCGCCGCGACCGTCTCCGGTTTCTTGGCGAAGCAGAGGCGGATAACGTTGGTGACGGGGCTTTCCGCGTAGAAGGCGGAGACCGGGATCGCCGCCACCCCGGCCTCGGCGACGGCGCGGCGGCAAAATTCGGCATCCTCGAGCGCGATCCCCGAGGCGGCGAGGTCGACGCACAGGAAATAGGTCGCCTCGCAATCGAGCGCCGCATAGCCCGCCCCTTCCAGCGCGGCGCGCATCGAATCGCGGGCGGCGGCGAAGCCGGCGCGCATGCTGGCGAAATAATCGTCGGTCTTGCCGAGCCCGTAGGCGGCGGCGCTCTGCAGGTTGGGCGGGGTCGAGAAAGTGACGAACTGGTGCGCCTTGGCGATCGCTTCCGCCAGCGCCGGCGGCGCCACCACCCAGCCGACCTTCCAGCCGGTCATCGAGAAGATCTTGCCGGCCGAGCCGACCTTGACGGTGCGCTCCGCCATGCCCGGCAGCCGCGCGAGCGGAGTGAAGCGCGCCGATCCGAAGACGAGATGCTCCCAGACTTCGTCGGCAAGGACGATGGCGTTGGCGCGGATCGCGGCCTCGGCCAGCAAGGCGAGCTCGTCGTCGCCGAACAGCCGCGCGGTCGGATTGTGGGGGTTGTTGAACAGGACCAGGCGGGTGCGCTCGCCGAACGCCTCGGCCAGCGCCTCCCGGGTGATCCGCCAGCCGGGCGGGGCGAGCCGCACCAGCCGCGGCACGCCGCCCGCGCGCAGCACCAGCGGCAGATAGGCGTCGTAGAGCGGCTGGAACAGGACGACCTCGTCGCCGGGCTCGATCAGCGCGAGCAGGCTCGAGGCGAGCGCCTCGGTCGCCCCCGAGGTGACGATCACCTGGGCCGGATCGAGCTCGAGCCCCTGATGATGGCGATAATGGGCGGCGACCGCATGTCTGAGCTCGGGCAGGCCGCGCATCGGCGGATATTGGCTGGCGGCGCCGCTGAGCGCCTCGCGGGCCCTGGCGACGACGTCTTCCGGCCAGCCGAAATCGGGGAAGCCCTGGCCGAGATTGACCGCGCCCTTGTCCCGCGCCGCCATCGACATCGCTTCGAAGATCGAGGTCGGCAGCTCGGCGAACAGCGGATTCATGGCCCCCTCCTGCCACCGACTCATGGGGCCATCAAGACGAAGGCCCAGCGCAGGGGCGCTGGGCCTTCCCGGAGTGGAAGCTCCGGGCCTTCGGCGGCGGCCATTGAGGAGGAGGACCGCCGCTTACTGCCTCGTCTCGGCTATTGCGGGCGGGTCCGGTCGCGGCTCTGCGGCGGCCGGGCCCGGTTGGACCGCGGCGGGCCCGACGTCTCGCCCTGCGCGCTCGCCGAGCCGCTGGCCGAGGCCGAGACGTTGGCCGAAGCGCTGCCGGCGCCCTGGCCGGTCTTGTCGAGCGCATTGCGGGTCCGCGCCCGCGTGTTGGCGACTGCCGTGGCGGCGCGCTCGCGGGTGTTGGCGACGGTGCCGCGCACCTGGTCGGTGCCGACCAGCTGGGCGCTGCCGCCGGTATCGCCGGAGACCGCGGCCGAGCCGTTGACGCTGCCGAGCGGCCCATCGAGCGCGCCGTCGCCACGGGCGTTGGTGCGGGCGCGCGCATTGGCGCGGCCGCTGCGGCGATCGACATTGCGGTCGACGCGGGCGTCGGTGGCGCCGTCGAGACGGCTGCCAAGGCCCTGGCTGGTGTTGCCGAGACTGCCGCCGAGATTGCCGCCGAGATTGCCGCCCAGCGAACCGCCGAGGCTGCCGCCGCCGCCCAATATCTGGGCGGAGGCCGGCGCGGCGACCAGAATCGCGCAGCCCGCGGCCAATTTGGTGATGAATCTCATGTCGCTCTCCCTTGGTCGAATACGAAGACGAGGGTCGTGCCTCGCAGGGAGAACGGGGCCGGCGCGCAATTTAATCCGTCAGCGGCGATAGGGCGTGCGGCAAATGCCGCAAATTACGCCCCGGCCGACGCCGCGGCGGCCGCGCTCGGTCGCCTCCGCGTCGAGCGCCGCGATCGGCTGCGGGCTGCCGACATGCAGCGCCAGCCGTCCGGCGACGAACGGCACGGCGAAGGAGGTTCCCCGGACCGCGGCGATCCGGCCGTTGGGGCTCGCGGCGGCCATGTCGGCGCCGGGCGCGGCATAGTCGAGGTGGGAGGCGCGCCCGGCTTCGGCCAGCACCCGGCCGCGGCCGTCGATTCCGGTCACCGCGATCACCCCGGGATAGGAGGCCGGATAGGCGGGCGGCGCCGCCGGTCCGTCATTGCCGACCGCGGCGACGACACGGACTCCGCGCGCCTGCGCCTCGGCGACCGCGCGGGCGACCAGCGCGTTGGCCGGCCCGACCAGGCTGATCGCGACCACCGGCACGCGCAGCACGGTCATCCAGCCCAGGGCGCGCGCCAGCGCCAGCGCGTTGCCGCCGGCCGGATCGCTGCCGTAGACGTCGGCGACGACGAGCGGCGCGCCGGGGGCGGCGCCGCGCACCGGGCCTTCGCCGGCGATCAGCGAGGCGACCGCGGTGGCGTGAGCGCTTGGCCGCGGCGCGCCGGCGGCGAAGCCGCGCTGCCGGACGGCGCCGCGCAGCGCCGGATGGGCGGCGACGCCGCCGTCGATCACCCCGACCGCCGGCGGCGCGGCCGGCCGCCCCTGGGCGAACGCCATCGCGCCGGCGACGGCGGCGCCGGCGGCGCCGCTCTGGCCGTGCAGATGATTGGCGGCGAACTGCCCGCCGGGCGCGATCCGCCGAAGCCGCGCCAGCGCCCGATCGACCGACCAGCCGCGCGGCACCCGCAAGGTCACCTCGCGCAGGTCGAGCCCCTCGATCCGTTCCTCGGCGATGCGGGTGAAGCCCGCCGCCTCAGCCGCGGCGAGGCTGGCCGAATCGGGATCGAGCGCGATCACCTCGCCGCGCACCGCCGGGCCGAGATCGGTCATCTCGAGCGAGTCGGGATTGGCGCGGACCAGCGCCTGGAGCCGCTCGACCCGCTGATCGGCGAGGTCGCCCGCGGTGGCGCGGACCTCGCCGAGCGCCTGACCGGTGGTTCGGCCGACCTCGCCGATCGTCCCGCCGACGACCGGCGGCGGCGCCGGCAGCGGCGGCAGCAGCTGGGCGCCGGCGGCGGCGCCCATGGCACCCGCAAGCGCCGTTGCGGCCGCCCATTTCCAGCTTATACCCACGCGCATCGATCTACTCTGGCATATTTTTGCTTGCCTGGGGAGGAAACGGCTGAGAGCATTCGTTTCCTCCATGAGACTGGAGACGCCTGTTGCAGGCTTTCGAGCGTGAGCTGCTGACGCTGCTGCCCCGGCTGCGCCGGTTCGCGCGCGCGCTCGCCCGCGATGCGGCCGACGCCGACGATCTCACCCAGGCGGCGCTCGAGCGGGCTCTCAAGGCGAGAGGCCAGTGGGCGCCGGGAACGAGACTGGACGCGTGGATGATGAAGATCGTGCGCAATTGCTGGATCGACGAAATCCGCAGCCGGACCCGGCGGGCGCGGACCTTCGCCCCCGCGGAGGAGGGCGAGACGGTCGGCTCGCAAGCCCATCGCGCGGTCGAGCTTCGCGCCGAGATGCACGCGGTCGACAAGGCGATGAACAGCCTGCCCAGCGAGCAGCGCGAGGTGATCGCCCTCGTCCTCGTCGAAGGCCTCGCGTATCGCGAGGCGGCGGACCTGCTCGAGATTCCGATCGGCACCCTGACCTCGCGGCTGACCCGCGGGCGCCAGGCGCTGGCGCAGATGCTGGAGGCGGCATGATCGAGGACGACCTGTTGATGGCCTATGCCGACGGCGAGCTCGACGAGGTCAGCCGGGCCCGGGTAGAGCGCGCGATCGCCGAGGATCCCGCGCTCCGCGGCCGCCTCGATCAGCAGCGCCGGCTGCGCGCCACCCTCGCCGCTCATTACGGCCCGACCGCCGAGGAAGAGGTGCCCGGCCATCTGCGCGCGATGCTCGAGACCAACGTCGTCCGCTTCGCGCCGAGGCCGCCGTCGCTGCCGCTCTGGCGGGGCGTCGCCGCACTGGCGGCATCGCTGGTGCTGGGCCTGGCGCTCGGGCGCACGCTGCTGGCGCCGGCCGGCGGTCCGATCCGGATCGAGCACGGGACGATGGTGGCGCAGGGCCCGCTCGCCGGCGCGCTCGACATGCAGCTCGCCTCGGCCCAACCGGCCGACGCCCCGGTCCGGATCGGGCTCAGCTTCGCCGCCGCGGACGGACGGCTGTGCCGGACCTTCCACAGCGCCGCTCTGTCCGGCCTCGCCTGCCGCGGCGAGACGGGCTGGCAAGTGATGATGACCGCCGCCGGCGTGGGCGGGCCGCGCGGCGACTATCGCCAGGCCGGGAGCGGCAGCCCGCTGGTCGCCCAGGCGGCGCAGGAATTGATGGCGGGCGAGGCGCTCGATGCCGCAGGCGAGCGCCGCGCCCGCGATTCCGGCTGGCGCCGTCGCTGACAGGAAAGCGATGACGCTGGGCGCGGGGGCGGCTAGGTTTCGTCCATGGCCAGCCGTCCCCGTCGCTCGCTCGCGTTGCGCGTCCTCGCCTGGCTGCTCAGGGGGCTGCTGATCTTCCTTCTCGTCAGCGTGCTGTGGGTGCTGCTCTATCGCTTCGTCGATCCGCCGCTCACCGCCACCCAGGCGGCCGACGCCTTGTGGGGCAATGGCGCGGCCCGCATATGGGTGCCGATCGAGCGGATCGACCGCGCCATGATCCGCGCCGCGATCGCCGGCGAGGACGGCAGGTTCTGCGCCCATTCGGGCTTCGACCGGCAGGCGATGGAGGCGGCGATGCGGCGCAACGCGGCCGGCGGCCGGGTCCTGCGCGGCGGCTCGACGATCAGCCAGCAGACCGCCAAGAACGTTTTCCTCTGGCAGGGCGGCGGCTATTTCCGCAAGGGCCTGGAGGCCTGGTTCACGCTGCTGATCGAGACCTTGTGGAGCAAGCGGCGGATCATGGAGGTCTATCTGAACGTCGCCGAGACCGGGATCGGCACCTACGGCGTCGAGGCCGGCGCCCGGCGCTATTTCGGCCACGGCGCCGACGCCCTGACCGCGGCCGAGGCGGCGCGGATCGCGGCGGTCTTCCCGCTGCCCAAGCGCCGCCAGGCGATCGGCCCGCGCGGCTTCACCCGGCACTACGGCAACATGATCCTGGTGCGCAGCGGGATCGTCGCCCGCGAGGGACTGGACGGGTGCGTCTATCGCTAAGCTCGTCAGAACGGCATCTTGAACCCGGGCGGCAATTGCAACCCGCCGGTGGCGCCGCGCATCGCTTCGCCGGCGGCGGCGTCGGCCTTGGTCCGGGCGTCGTTGAGCGCGGCGGCGACGAGGTCTTCGACCATCTGCTTCTCGGACGGCTGAAGCAGGCTCTCGTCGATGTCGACCGAGATGATCCGGCCCTTGGCCGACGCCCTGATCCGGACCAGGCCGCCGCCCGACACGCCCTCGACCTCGACCTTGTCGAGATCCTCCTGGGCCTGCATCAGCTTGGCCTGGGCGTCCTGCGCCATTTTCAAGAGCTCGTCGAGATTCTGCATCATGCACTCCGTGGTTCATCGAGACGATAGCCGGGCAAGAGCTCGGCTTCGGGAAAGGCTTCGAGCGCCGCCTTGACGATGGGCACTTCGCGAACCCTTTGCTCGCGCCGCCGTTCCTCCTCGAGCTCCTGCTCGCGCAGGGAAGGCTGGGCGGGAGCATCGGACAGGCTGACCGCCCATCGCTCTTTATGATTCTCTTTCAGCCACTTGCGTAGCTTAGTTAACATGTCTTCAAGGTGCTTGGCGTCGTTGATCCTGGCGCTGGACTGAAGCACCAGGACGGGCGGCGCATAATCGACCAGCCGGAATTCCTCGCGCAGCCGGTGCGCCAGCCACTGTCCCTGACGGCCGGCGATCTGCTCGACCAGCTCGGCGAAAGTCGCCGGCAGGCTGAGCAGGGCGCCCTGCTCCTCGCCCTTCGGCGCCGCCGCCGCGGGCGCGGCCATCGCCTCGCCGCTCGCCAGCCGCTCGATCACCGCGCCGGGATCGGGCAGCTCGGCGGCGTGGATCACCCGAAGCACCGCCATTTCCGCGGCCTCGAGCGGCATCGGCGCCGAGTGGACCTCGCCGAGCCCCTTCAGCAGCAGCTGCCACAGCCGGTGGATCGCGCCATGGCCGAGCCTGGCCGCCCAGCCGGCATAGGCCTCGCGCTCCTCGGCCGACTGGGCCGGATCCTGGGCGCCGCCGACCTTGGCCCGGGTGATGCCGTGGACCGCCTCCAGGAGGCCGCGAAGCACCGCCGAGGGCTCGACTCCGAGATCGTACTGGTCCTTCAGCGCGGCGAGCGCGCCCGGCGCGTCGCCGGCGAGGATCAGGCCGAGCAGCGCCCGGTTGGCGCCGCGGTCCGACAGGCCGAGCATCGAGCGGACCTGGCCGGCATCGACCTTGCCGGCGCCATGGGCGATCGCCTGGTCGAGGATCGAGAGGCCGTCGCGGGCCGAGCCTTCGGCGGCGCGGGCGATCAGCGCCAGCGCCTCGGCCTCGACCTCGACGCCCTCCCGGCTGGCGACCGCGCCGAAATGCGCGGCCAGCGATTCCGCCGGAATGCGGCGGAGATCGAAGCGCTGGCAGCGCGACAATACGGTGATCGGCACCTTGGCGACCTCGGTCGTCGCGAACAGGAACTTGACGTGCGCGGGCGGCTCCTCGAGCGTCTTCAGGAGCGCGTTGAACGCGTTCTTCGAGAGCATGTGGACTTCATCGACGATATAGACCTTGTAGCGCGCCGAGACCGCGGCGTAGCGCACCGCCTCGATGATCTCGCGGACGTCGTCGACTCCGGTGTTGGAGGCGGCGTCCATCTCGACGACGTCGATATGCCGCCCCTCGGCGATCGCCCGGCACGGCTCGCAGACGCCGCAGGGCTCGATCGTCGGCCCGCCGGTGCCGTCGGGGCCGATGCAATTGAGCGCCTTGGCGATCAGGCGCGCGGTCGAAGTCTTGCCGACCCCGCGCACCCCGGTGAGCAGGAAGGCATGGGCGAGCCGGTCGCGCCGGATCGCATTGGCCAGAGTCTTCACCATCGCCTCCTGCCCGATCAGCTCGGCGAAGCTCTGCGGCCGGTATTTGCGGGCGAGGACCCGGTAGGGCTGGGGGGAATCGGAGGACATTGCGCCAACCTAGGCAGACCCCCCGCGTCATTCCAGCGAAAGCTGGAATCTCACTTTTCTTCCTGTGTCCGACGCGGACAAAGAAGGGAGATTCCATGGATGGGGCCCAAAGTCCCGTCCCGGGGGGACGGGACGCCCATCCATTTCGCTGGAATGACGACGAGGTCGGCGGATTGACCGCAACACGCTCATGCCGGCCCCGAAAACTGACGAAGTGGAACGCTTCGAGGCCTATTTGCGTCAGCTTCGTCAGCTTTCGCGCGCCTGCCCGGATCGATCCGGTCGAGCATGTCCTCGAAATCGGGCAGGTCCGGATCGTCGAGACTCCCGATCCGCTCGGCGATGCGCTCGAGCTCGGCATAGCGGCGCATCGCGGCGCCCAGATCCTCGCGCTGCACGAAGCCGACCAGGCGATTGCGATAATAACGCGGCACCAGGATCGTCTCGACGCCGCTTTGCATGAAGGCGAGCGGCCGCGGCGCGGTCCGCGCCTCGTGGGCGAACTCGACGGCGGCGTCCCAGGCGGCGGCGAATTCCTCGGCGCCCGGCTTCTCGCGCAGCGCATAGGCGGTCTGCCGGCTCCGGCCGAGCCGCGCCGCCGCCTCCCCCGGCCCCATGCCGAGCGCGAGATTGAGGATGAGGCGGAGCTGCAGCCGCGGAGTCCAGCCGTCGCGGCGGGCGCGCACCGGGACGGCGCGGAAGCGCAGGAAGGCGGGAATCGCCATCGCCCGATGCTAGCCCAAACCAGAGAACAAAACAAGCACGAACGCCTCGCGGCGCCAAGCCTCCGGATCGCCTGCAAGCCGTGCCGAGGAGGGAGGTGGGAGCCGGAACGACCCGGCGCGTGAACTCGTTACGGCTGCTTCCTTCCGGACCTGACCGGGTTGGCGAGAGCGCCGTCCGCCCGACTCCCGCGCGCCATATGGGCGAACCGCATCCGAGACGCAAGATCAAGGCAGATAGCGGCGCGTATCCATCGCAGGATGGAGGACGCGGACGATCCGCACCTCTCGATCGTCGAACGAATAGAAGACGCGGTGCCGGCCTGCCTTGACGGACCGAAGCGGCAACCCGGCCACCGGCGCGCCGCGTGCCGGTCTCGCCGGCAATCCCTTGATCACTGCGAACAGCACGTCGCGATAGGCTGCTGCCTGGCGCAGACCCCAATTCTCTATGGTGAAGGCGAAGATTTCGTCGAGATCCTCCGCCGCCTTGCGAAGGACGGTCAGGCGGCGCGCGATTTCGCCCGCTCCCGCGCCCGCTTCCAGATCTCATCCAGGCTCAATTCGCTCGCGCCGCTGCGTTCGCCCTCCCCAAGCAGCTCGCGCAGCCTGCCGCGGCCCTCCTCGAGATCGAAACGGATCAGATGCCGGACGAAGTCGCTGGCGTTGGCGAAATAGCCGGTCGCAACCTGCGCCTCGACATAAGCCCGCATTTCGTCGGGCAGCGATATGTTCATCGTGGCCATGGCTCAAATCTAGGTGATTTTGGCAAAGATTGTCAAGAAAAGCGCCTATACCGATCCGGTCGTGACGAAGCGGGCGACCGCGGCGTGGACCTCGGCGCGGACCGGGTCCGGGGCGTCGCCGCCGCTGATGAACGAGGCGATGACGAGAGGCGGCTGGCCGGGCGGAAGCGCGAACAGCACGTCGTTGTGGGCGCCGTTGGCGCCGGTGCCGGTCTTGTCGCCGAGCCGCCAGCCCGCGGGCAGGCCGGCGCGAAGCCGGTCGCGCCCGGTCGCGCAGCGCGCCATCCAGCCGGCGAGCCTGACCCGCGACGGCTGGCTCAGCCGCTCGCCGAACAGGATCGACCGGGTCAGGCGGAGCATCGCCGCCGGAGTGGTGGTGTCGCGGGGATCGCCGGGGAGATTGGCGTTGAGCTCGGGCTCGGTCCGGTCGAGCCGGGTCTCGCGGTCGCCGTGGCTGCGGATATATTCGGTCAGGGCCGCGGGACCGCCGAGCTTGCGCAGCAGGATGTTGGCGGCGCTGTTGTCGCTGACCTCGATGATCGCCGCGCAGAGCGCCTCGATCGACAGCCGGCCGGCGGCGAGGCTGGCGCGGACGACCGGCGCATAATCGAGCAGGTCCGCCTCGCCGAAGGGCAACTCCTCGGCCAGCGTCCAGCGGCCGCGCTCGACGCCGCCGAGCATCGCCGCGGCGAGCGGCAGCTTGAAGGTGGAGCACATCGCGAAGCGCGAATCGGCGTCGAACAGGGTGCGCCCGGCCGAATCCATCGCCGCGACGCCGAGCCTGCCGCCGGGGCCGAGCCGGGCGCGAAGCGCGGCGAAGGCCGGGCGCGCGCCTTCCACCTGGGCCGGCGCCGGAGCGGCGAGCGGAAGCGCGGCGATGCCGACCAAGAGCGAGCGGCGGTCGATCATAACTCACCCACCCTCATCTGCCCTGCATGTTGTGGAAGCCGGAGGGGATGCGCACGGTCAGCGTGTCGAGCGCCTCGCTGAGCCAGATCTGGCAGGAGAGGCGCGAGCGGCGGGTGACGTGGGCGGCGAGGTCGAGCATGTCCTCCTCCTCCTCGCTGGCGCGGGGCAGGCGCTCGAAATCCTCGGGCGCGACGATGACGTGGCAGGTCGAGCAGGCCATCTGCCCCTCGCAGGTGCCTTCGAGCGGCTGGCCCGCCGCCTGGGCGACGTCGAGCAGGCGCTCGCCGGCGGGCGCGTCCACCTCCTGGACGCTCTCGCCGTCCGCGGAAACGAAGCGGACGCGAGTCACAGCTGGCGCTCCGCTGCATCGTTGATCAGGCCGAGGGCGGTGCGCAGCTCCGCCTCGCCCGTGTAGCGGCCGAAGCCGAGCCGGATGCTGGAGCGGGCCTCGGCGCCGCCGAGGCCCAAGGCGGCAAGGACGTGGCTCGGCCGGCCCGAGCCGCTGGCGCAGGCCGAGCCCGCCGAGAAAGCGACCCCGCGCACCTCGGAGATCAAGCGGGCGGCGTCGACCCCGGCGCGGCGCAGGTTGAGATTGCCGCGATAGCGGGCCTCGGCCGAGCCGTTGAGCTGCCAATCGGCCATCGCCTCGCGGGCGATCGCCCATAAGGGCTCGACGTCGTCCGCGCCGGGCAAGGCGGCGGCGGCGCCGAAGCCCGCGCACAGCGCCGGCGACAGCGTGCCCGAGCGGAGGCCGCCTTCCTGGCCGCCGCCGTGAAGGAAGGGGGCGAGCGGGACGCCCGCGCGCACCCAGAGCGCGCCGACCCCCTTGGGGCCGTGGATCTTGTGGGCGGAAAGCGCGACCATGTCGCAGCTCGCCAGCGGCAACGGCACCCGGCCGAAGCCCTGGACGGCGTCGCAGAAGAACAGGGCGCCCCGGGCGCGGGCGATGCGGGCGATCTCGGCGACCGGCTGGATCACCCCGATCTCGTTGTTGACCAGCATCGCAGCGACCAGCGACGTCCCGGGCACGACCCGCGCCTCGACGAGGTCGAGATCGACGATCCCGTCCGCGCCGACGGGGAGGACGTCGACCTCGCACCCCTGCCCCGCCAGCCATTCCGCCGTATCGAGCACGCAGGCATGCTCGGTGGCGAGGGTGACGATCCGCCGCGCCTTGCTGCCCTTCAGCGCCCAGTTGGCGGCCTCGGTGGCGCCGGAGGTGAAATAGAGCTTGCCCGCCTCGCCGCCGAGCGCCGCGAGCACCTGGTCCCGGGCCATTTCGACCGCGGCCGCCGCCTCGCGGCCGAGCTTGTGAGGGCTGTGCGGGTTGGCGAACTTGTCGTCGAGCCAGGGGCGCATCGCCGCCGCCGCCTCCGGCGCCAGCGGCGTCGTCGCCTGATAGTCGAGATAGATCGTCACGCGGCGCGGCGGCGGGCGAAGAGCTTGCGCCACTCTTCGAGGAGGGCGTCGATGTCGCTCGCCGCCGTCTGCGGGCCGAAGCTCACCCGGATCGTCTCGCGCGCCTCCTCTTCGCTCATCCCCATCGCGGTGAGGACGTGGCTGGTCTTGAGGCTGACCGAGGAGCAGGCGCTGCCGGCCGAGACGGCGATGCCGGCGAGATCGAGCTGCATCATCTGCGCCGCCGCGGGCACGCCGGGCATCCGGTAGCAGGCGATGGTGGCGATGCGCGGCGCGCTTTCCGCGACGACGATCCCGCCCGCGGCGGCGACCGCACGGTCGAGCTTCGCGCGCAGCCGCTGCGCCTCCCCGTACCAGCCGTGATCGGCCTCGAGCGCGGCGGCGAAGCCCATGATCATCGGCACCGCGGCGGTGCCGGGGCGATGGCCGCCCTCCTGCCCGCCGACCGCCTCGAGCGTCGCCGGGTCCCTGACCAGCAGCGCGCCGATCCCCGGCGGCCCGCCGAGCTTGTGGGCGGCAACGACGAGGAAATCGGCCTCCGGCAGCGGCAGCTTGCCGGCGCTCTGGGCGCAATCGGCGAGCAGCAGGCCGCCCGCCGCCCGCACCCGTTCGGCGATCTCGGCGAGCGGGTGAATCACGCCGCTCTCGTTGTTGACCGACTGGACGGCGACCAGCGCGCCCTCGCCCAGCGTCGAATCGAGATCGGCGAGGTCGAGCGTGCCGTCGCTCCGGACGGCGATGCGGCGGGCCTCCGGGACGGTGCGCAGCACCGCGGGATGCTCGACTGCCGAGACGATGCGCGCCCCCGCTCGCGCCCGCCGGAGCGCGATCTCCAGCGCTTCGGTGGCGCCCGAGGTGAAGACGATCGTCCCCGTCCAGCCGAGCGCGGCGGCGATGCGGCGGCGCGCATCCTCCATCGCCCGGTGGACGGCGCGGCCTTCGGCATGGGCGGACGAAGGGTTGGCCCAGGCCGTGCACGCCTCGGCGATCGCCGCCGCCGCCTCGGGGAGGATCGGCGTGGTCGCGGCATGATCGAGATAGATGCGCTCGGCCAGGGCCCCACTCCTTTCAAATTGCGGAAACGCGCCGCTTCCCTATATAGGCGCCTCCCAATTCCAAACTCCACATGCAGGTGCAATGCCCGAAGTCATCTTCCCTGGCCCCGAGGGCCGGCTCGAAGGCCGTTTCAGCCCCGGCCCGCGGCCGCGCGCGCCGGTCGCCCTGATCCTCCATCCGCACCCGCAGGGCGGCGGCACGATGAACAACGCGATCGTGCTCGCCCTCTACAAGACCTTCGTCCGCCGCGGCTTCGCCACCCTGCGCTTCAACTTCCGCGGCGTCGGCAAGAGCCAGAGCGTGTTCGACAACGGCATCGGCGAGCTCAGCGACGCCGCCTCGGCGCTCGACTGGGTGCAGTCGATCCACCCCGAGGCCGAGACGACCTGGATCGCCGGCTTCTCCTTCGGCGCCTGGATCGGCATGCAGCTGTTGATGCGCCGCCCGGAGGCGCGCGGCTTCATCTCGATCGCGCCGCCGGCCAACATGTACGATTTCTCCTTCCTCGCCCCCTGCCCCTCCTCGGGGATCATCATCCAGGGCGAGGGCGACGAGGTGGTGACCCCGCTGGCGGTCCAGAAGCTGGTCGACAAGCTCCGCACCCAGCGCCACATCACCATCGAGCACAAGACCATCCCCGGCGCCAACCACTTCTTCGTCAACGAGATGGACGAGCTGATGAAGGCGGTCGACGACTATCTCGACTTCCGGCTGGACCCGAGCTGCCCGATCCGGTGACCTACCAGCGCAGCGACAGGCAGGAGAGGCCGGCGTCGATCTTGCGGATTTCCGCGACTTCGAGCGGGACGATGGCGGGGGCGCGGCCGGCGAGGAGCTCGATCGTCCGCGGATAGTCGGCGCCGACGAGGATGGTGTCGTTGAGGCGCAGCAGGTTGGCGGCGCGCTCCTCGCCGGCGGGCGTCTCGATCACCTCGAAGCCTTCGAACAGGCCGGCGAGCGCGGGTGCCGCGATCACCGTCGCCTCGTCGACCAGCGCGCAGGCGGTCTTGAGGTGGAGAACGCCGGGCGGGGTCTCGACGATCCGCGCCCTGCGGCCGAGGTCGCGGGCCAGCTCGCAGAAGCGCTTGGCGCCGAGCTTGTCGGTGCGGCCGGAAAGGCCGATCAGGATCTCGTCCGGGAGGATCAAGATGTCGCCGCCGTCGGCGAAGCCTTCGTCGAGTTCGAGCAGGCGATCGAACCGCCGCCGCAGCGCCGGCGCGATCGCCTCGGTTTCGCCGATTCGGGTCGGCGTGCCCGGCTTCAGGAGGATCGCGCCCTCGGCGAGGACGAAGGCCGGGTCCTCGACGAAAACGGAATCGGGGAAATCGTCGAGCGGCGCCAGCGTCTCGACCGCCAGGCCCGCCGCCTCGAGCGCGGCGGCATAGGCCTCGAATTCGGCCAGCACGCCGTGATAGACCGGCGCCTCGGCCCCCTGGCGCAGCCCGTTGACGACGGTCGGTGCCGGCCTGCGGACGATCGCAGCGCTGAAGGCGAAGGCGCTCACAGCGTCCAGATCAGCACGTTGCCGAGCGCGACCAGAGCCGCGACCAGCATCAGCGCGCCCTTGCGCCGCTCCTGCCGCCGGACGATCAGCACGACACCGCCCGCCGCGAGCAGGAAGGCGGCGATCATCAGGATCGACAGGATCAGCGCGCTCGGGCCGGCCATCGCCGTGCTGATGCCACGAGGGGCGGCTTTCACAAAGCCTTAAGCGCCGCGGCGTAGACTTTAACCATGAGCCATATCGACCACCGCCAGTTCGACAGCGCGCTCGCCGCGATCGACAAGGCGATCCTGCCGAGCCTGTCGCAGCTGCTCGACAGCGTCATCGACAGCGCCGCGCTGGCCCGGCCCGGGATCGACGCCGAGGCTTATTCGCAAGGGCTCCGCAAGACCGCGCGCCAGGTCGACCAGCTCACCCGGCTCGTCGCCCTGGTCGCGCCGCATCAGCGCGCCGCGCGCAATATCTCCGCATAGACCGCCGGATCGACATTCCCTCCGGAGACGACGACGACGCTGCCGTCCGGCACGTCGCCGGCCTTGCCTGACAGGAGAGCCGCGAGCGCGACCGCGCCGCCGGGCTCGGCGACGATCCTGAGGTGGCGGAAGGCGTGGACCATCGCCGCCTCGACCTCGGCCTCGCTCACCGCGACGCCGCGGGCGCCGGCGTCCTGCAGCGCGGCGAAGGTGAGCGGCGAGACGAGCCTGGTCTGGAGCGCGTCGCAGCGGCTCGGCGGGGCCGGCTCGTCGACCGGGACGATCCTTCCTGAAGCGAGCGAGCGGGCCATGTCGTCCCAGCCCTCGGGCTCGACGATGAGGATCTCCGAATCCGGCAGCGCCAGCGCGATGCCGCCGGAAAGGCCGCCGCCGCCGCACGGCACGATGACCAGCGGCGGCTGCGCCCCCAATTGCGCTTCGATCTCGACGCCGACGCTGCCCTGCCCCTCGATCACGTCGACATCGTCGAACGAGGGGACGAGGACGGCGCCGCGCTCGGCGGCGAGGCGGGCGCCGATCGCCTCGCGGCTCTCGGTGGCGCGGTCGAAGAAGACGATGTCGGCGCCCGCCGCGCGAGTCCCCTCCACCTTCACCGCCGGCGCGTCGCGCGGCATGACGATGGTCGCCGCGATGCCGAGCGCGCGGGCGGCGCGGGCGACGCCCTGGGCATGGTTGCCCGAGGAGAAAGCGACGACTCCGGCCCGGCGCTCGGCCGCGCTCAGCAGCAGCAGCCGGTTGCTCGCCCCGCGCAGCTTGAAGCTGCCGCCCTCTTGCAGGCATTCCGGCTTGACCCAGAGCCGCCGCCCCGCCCAGTCGAGCGGCAGCAGCGGCGTCTCGCCGACGACCCCCGCCAATCGCGCCGCCGCGGCGTGGACACCGTTCGCCGAAGGCCGTCTTTCCATCGCTCAACCCTCTGGCGAAAATGGCAAATCCACGGGTTCTTTACATCGGGGGCGAGGGCCCATATATGCGCGCCGCTGCCCCATGGGGACTTCCAACCGCAAGGCAGCTCTTTCGTCAACGATCCTGTTGGAGGTCCCTTGAGTTGCACAACCATCATAGCGCGCTGGGGCTAGCGACCGCCCTGCGGCCGGTTCAGCCGGTCACGCTCCTTCGTCCGCACGCCGCGAGGCGGGCCGCCCGCTTCTTTGCCGAGAAGTTTCCGGGCCGCGCGCTCTATGCGGTCAAGGCCAATCCGTCGCCCGAGCTGCTCCGCATCCTCTGGGAGGAAGGCGTCACCCATTACGACGTCGCCTCGATCGCCGAGGTGCGGCTCGTCGCCGAGACGCTGCCCGAGGCGGTGCTCTGCTTCATGCACCCGGTCAAGGCCGAGGAAGCGATCGCCGAGGCCTATTTCAGCCACGGCGTGCGCACCTTCTCGCTCGACACCGAGGAGGAGCTCGCCAAGATCGTCCGCGCCACCGCGACCGGCGGAATCGCCGCCGCCGACCTCAACCTGCTCGTCAGGATCCGCGTCTCCTCGGACCATGCCAAGCTCAGCCTGGCTGCGAAGTTCGGCGCGCAACCCGATGAAATGAAAGCGCTGCTGATGGCGGCGCGCCAGGCCTCCGACGCTCTGGGCATCTGCTTCCACGTCGGCAGCCAGGCGATGACCCCGGCCGCCTATCACGAGGCCATGCAGCGGGTCCGGGCGGCGATCGTCGAGGCCGCGGTCACCGTCGACATCGTCGACGTCGGCGGCGGCTTCCCGTCCGTCTATCCGGGCATGGAGCCGCCGCCGCTGGAGGCCTATTTCGAGGTCATCCACAAGGCGTTCGAGGATCTGCCGATCTCCTATTCGGCGGAATTGTGGTGCGAGCCCGGCCGCGCTTTGTGCGCCGAATATGCCAGCGTCCTGGTCCGCGTCGAGAAGCGCCGCGGCGAGGAGCTCTACATCAACGACGGCGCTTACGGCGCCCTGTTCGACGCCGCCCATATCGGCTGGCGCTTTCCGGTGCGGCTGGTCCGCGAGACCCCGTCCGACGCCCGCGACATGGCGTTCAGCTTCTACGGGCCGACCTGTGACGATCTCGACCATATGGCGGGCCCGTTCCTGCTGCCCGCCGACGTCCAGGCCGGCGATTATGTCGAGATCGGCATGCTCGGCGCCTATGGCTGCGCGATGCGCACCGGCTTCAACGGCTTCGGCGCCGACATGAAGGTGCTCGCCGACGACGAGCCGATGGCGACGCTCTACGGCGGGTTCGTGGAGGAACGCGCGGTTCCGTCGAACGTCGTCACGCTGTAGCAGCGAAACCGCGCTCCGTTCGCCCTGAGCCTGTCGAAGGGCGTTCCTTTTCTTTCAAGAAGGGTGGGCTTCGACAAGCTCAGCCCGAACGGTCCATTGGAGACTTTCGTGACTGATACCCAGATCAACGACACCCGCAAGGCGGAGCTGCTCGCCAAAGAGGTCGAGCATATCGACATCAAGAGCTTCGACGCGCGGCCGATCGTCGAGGCGATGAAGAAGATGAGCTTCACCTCGCGCGACCTCGGCCGCGCCGCCGACATCTACAACCAGATGCTCGCCGACAAGGATTGCTCGGTCTGGCTGGTGATCGCCGGCTCGACCTCGGCCGGCGGCTGCATGGACCTCTACGCGGACCTGGTGAAGCACAACATGGTCGACGCGATCGTCGCCACCGGCGCCGCGATCGTCGACATGGATTTCTTCGAAGGGCTCGGCCACAAACATTATCAGGCGCTCGAAATCCCCGACGACGATACGTTGCGCTCGCTCTACATCGACCGCATCTACGACACCTATATCGACGAGGAGCAGCTCCAGGATTGCGACTTCACGATAGGCGCGATCGCCGATTCGCTGGAGGCCAAGCCGCATTCGAGCCGCGCCTTCATCCGCGAGATGGGCCGCTGGCTCACCGAAAACGGCAAGAAGGCGCACAGCCTGGTCAGGCTCGCCTTCGAGCATGACGTGCCGATCTTCTGCCCCGCCTTCACCGACAGCTCGGCCGGCTTCGGCCTGGTCAAGCACCAGGTCGACCGGATGCAGGCGGGCAAGCCCTATCTGACCCTCGATTCGATCGCCGATTTCCGCGAGCTGACCGACATCAAGATCAAGGCGGGGACCACCGGCCTGCTCATGATCGGCGGCGGCGTGCCGAAGAATTTCGCCCAGGACACGGTGGTCTGCGCCGAAATCCTCGGCCACGCGGACGTCGAGGTCCACAAATATGCGGTCCAGATCACCGTCGCCGACGTCCGCGACGGCGCCTGCTCCTCCTCGACCCTGCAGGAGGCGGCGAGCTGGGGCAAGGTCTCCACCGCGCTCGAGCAGATGGTCTATGCCGAGGCGACCTCGGTGCTGCCCTTGCTCGCCAGCGACGCTTTTCATCGCGGCCACTGGAAGAGCCGGGCGAAGCGGGCGTTCGGGAAGATGTTCGACTAGGGCATGGACTTCGACGACCAGCTGCAGCGCTATTTCGGCACGGCCGACCTCGCCGCGCTGACCCCCGCGACGCTCGCCGACGGGACCGAGCGGATGCGGGTCGACCTGGGGCTCGAGAAGGACCGCGGCCGGCGCTTCGCCCTCTGGGCGCTGCTCCACATGCTCGGCGCCGCGCCCGACCTCGACGTCGCCTTCAAGGACCCGGCCGACCGCGAGGCCGCGCGCAACTTCATGGACCTGGCCGGCTAGGCCGCGCCGGCTCGCGGATCAGCGCCGCGCCGATCAGGCCGGCGACGACCGCCGCCATCATGTACCAGGCGGGCACCAGCGCGCTGCCGGTCCAGTCGATCAGGGACTTGACGACGAGCTGGGTGGTGCCGCCGAAGGTGGCGATGGCGAGCGCGTAGATGATGCCGAGCGAGCCGGCGCGGATCCGCGCCGGCAGCGCCTCGATGAACAGCAGCATCGCCGCGGTCGAGCCGAAGATGTGCAGCAGCGAGAGCAAGGTGGTCGCGCCGAGCAGCGCCGCGGGCGTGCGCAGCGCGCTCAGCACGAAGAAAGCGGGCAGCGCCAGCAGGGTCAGCGCCAGCCAGGGCAGGACCAGCACCCGCTTGCGTCCGAACCGGTCGGAGAGCCAGCCCGCGGCGAGGCCGCCGGCGACTCCGGTGAGGCCGAGCATCACGGTCGCGCCGAACGCGGTCGTCACCGCCATGCTCAGGGTGACCTGGGCGTAGGTGGTGAGATAGGAGAGCGTGTAATTGCTGATCGTGCCGGCGCCGAGGATCAGCAGGCCGCCGGTCGCGACGAGGAGGAACGGCCTGAGGCTGCCCGGCGGCGCCGGCTGGTGCGCCTCGGCGGGCAGCGTCTCGGCGAGGGTGCGGCGCAGCGCGAGGCCGAACGGAACGATCGCCGCGCCGATCAGGAAGGCGAGGCGCCAGCCCCAGGCGTCGAGCTGGTCCGGGGTCAGCAGGTTCGACAGCGTCAGCCCGACCAGCCCGGCGACGAGCACGGCGGCGTCGGCGGTGGCGAAGTGGAGCGAGAGGACGAGCCCGCGCCGGTGCGGCGGTGCCGCTTCGAGCAGGAAAGCGGCATTGGGGCCGACCTCGCCGCCGAGCGCGAAGCCCTGGAGCAGGCGGAACAGGACGGCGAGCGCCGGCGCCGCGATGCCGGCGATCGCGTAGGAGGGGGTGAGCGCGAGGCCGACGATCGCGACCCCCATCAGGGTGAAGGAGAGGATCATCGCCGGCTTGCGGCCGCGCCGGTCGGCGAGCCGGCCGATGACGAGCGCGCCGAGCGGGCGGCTGACGAAGCCGACCCCGAACGTCGCCAGCGACAGCATCAGCGCGTGCGCGCCGTCGCCCGGGAACAGGCTCCGGGCGATCTGGACGGCGAAGAAGGAATAAGTGACGAAATCGTAGAATTCGAGGCCGTTGCCGGCGCAGACGGCGGCGATCTGCCGGCCGCTGAGCGCAGGCGGGCCCGCCGCCGTTTCCGCCATGCCCCTGCCCTCCCTTGCCGCGCGATGTTGCGCGAGCGGGGCGCTTGCGGCAAGCTCGCGCATTCGGCGGGAGGGCCAAATCATGCACGCAGCCATAATCGCGCCGGTCGTCGCGCTCGTCGCCTGGACTCTGGTGATGATGATCTGGCTCTATCTGGTCCGCTTCCCGGCGCTGGCGCGCAAGGGCATCTCGCTGAAGGGGCGGGTCGGCAGCAAGGGCGGCGATCTCGACGGCGTGGTCGAGCCCCACGTCCAGTGGAAGGCGCACAATTACAACCACCTGCTCGAGCAGCCGACCCTGTTCTACGCGATCTGCAGCGCGCTGGCGCTGCTCGGCGGCGGCGACATCTGGATCAACGTCTGGCTGGCCTGGGCCTATGTCGCCCTGCGCATCCTCCACAGCCTCATCCAGGCGACGGTCAATGTCGTCCGCTGGCGGTTCCTCACCTTCCTCGCCGCCTCGGTCTGCCTGCTCGGCCTCACCGTCCACGCCGGCGCGATGATCCTCCACGGAACCCTGCCCCTCCCGCATTGATAGGCCCGCGGCCGCTGATCATTTCATCGCCCGAAAGCGCGGGTTGGTCGACGGCGTGCAGATTGGACGACCGGTTGGCGGCGTTCGCCGCTGAGGCCGATACTTCGCCGCCGGAACGATTAGCGAGCCCTTCGAAGACGCCACGTCTCGACAGGGAGAATCGCAATGACCACCGCCAGATCCTGGCTGCTGCGCTCGGGCCTCGCCGCCTTGCTGCTGGGCACCGCGCCGGTCCAATCGACCGCCGCGGTGGAGCCCGCTCTGCCCGCGCCGGCGCCCGTTGCGGCCCCGGCCCCGACACCGGCTCCGGCCCCGCCGGCGCTCGAGGTCGGGACGCTCGCCCCCGGCGCGTTCGTCTGGCGGCCGGAGCTGGCGCCCGCCGGGCCGGTCGAGATCGTCGTCTCGATCCCGCTCCAGCTCGCCTACGTCTATCGCGGCGGCACCCTGATCGGGGTCACCACCGTATCGACCGGGCGGCCGGGCCACGCCACCCCGACCGGCCGCTTCCCGATCATGGAGAAGCACCGCGAGCATTATTCGAACCTCTACAACAACGCGCCGATGCCGTTCATGCAGCGGCTGACGATGGGCGGGATCGCGCTCCATGCCGGCCAGATCCCCGGCCATCCCGCCTCGCACGGCTGCGTCCGGCTGCCGCTGGCCTTCGCCCGCATCCTGTTCGGGGTGACCCAGGTCGGCGCCGACGTCCACATCCTCGATGCCGCGCCGACCGCGGCGACCGCGCTCCGCCTCGCCCGCGGCGAGCCCGCCGTCCCGGCCGCGGCGGCGCCGGTCGTCCTCGCCAGCAATTAAAGAGGGACTGTCCCTATTTAACGAAGGCGCCGACCAGCTCGACATGGGTCGACCAGCGGAACTGGCCGACCGGCTTCACCCATTGCAGCCGGTAGCCGCCGCCGGCGAGCACCGCCGCGTCGCGGGCGAAGGTCGCCGGGTTGCACGAGACATAGGCGATGCGCGGCACCGCCGAGGCGGCGAGCGAAGCCGCCTGCTCCTTCGCCCCGGCGCGCGGCGGATCGAGCACCACCGCGGCGAAGCGATCGAGCTCGGCGGCATCGAGCGGGCGGCGGAAGAGGTCGCGATGATCGACCAGGATGCCGCCTCCGGCCTGCGTGAGCGCCAGCGCGGAATCGCGAGCAGCTTCCGCGGCATAGACCTTGCCCCTGAGAGCCAGCGCGAAGGTGCCGAGGCCGGCGAACAGGTCGGCGACAGGGGTTGCTTCGGCGACCGCTTCGCGGACCGCGGCGACGAGAGCGGCCTCGCCTTCCGCCGTCGCCTGGAGGAAGGCGCCGTGCGGCAGCGGCACTGCCGCTCCCGACAGCGTCACGGTGACGGGCTCGGGCTCCCAAAGGGTCTGCGGCCCGGCGCCGTCGTCGAGCGCGAGGCGGGCGAGGCGATGGTCGCGGGCGAAGCCGGTCATGGCCTCGGCGGCGTCTAAAGTATCGGCGGCAACCCCTTCAAGGAGAAGGTCGACGCCCTGGTCGGCGAGGGTCATCACCGCCCCCGCCCTTCCCTTGAGAAGGCGGCGGAGCGGCGCGACCAAAGCGAACAGCTCGGGCCGCAATATGTGGCATTCGCGCATGTCGACGATGCGGTGGCTGGCGGCGGCGTTGAAGCCGACCAGGCCCCCGGCCGCCTTCAGCGCCGCCCGCCGGCGGCTGCGCGGCGGCGAGAGATGCGGCGCGCGGATCTCCGGCAGAGCGACCTGCTGGGCGGCGAGCGCCTCGGCAACCCGCTGCCCGAGGTAATCGCGATAGGCCGAATCGTCGACATGCTGGAGCTGGCAGCCGCCGCATTCCGGGAAGTGACGACAGGGCGGCTTGGAGTGATGCGCACCCCGCAAAGTGACGATGACACCCTCGACGGTGTCGCCGGGAACCGCCCCGGGAACGAACCGTCCGCTCGCCGTGACGCCGTCGCCGCGAGCGGCGAGGCGGACGATCTGTTCCGGCCCGCTCACAGATTCTCGACAAGCTCGTCGGCGCTCCGCCCCGGGCGGGCCCAGGCTGCATGATTATGCAGGAAAACGGCTGAGCATGCAGCTTCGAACGGATCGGCGAGCGCCGCGCAGCGGGCGGCGGCGATTCCGGCGAGGACGTCGCCGGTGCCCGCAGTGGCGAGCCAGGCGGGCGCCGGCGGGGCGATGGCGGCGCGGCCGTCGGGCGCGGCGACGACCGTGTCGGGACCCTTGAAGACGATCACCGCGCCGCTCGCCGCGGCCGCCGCCCGCGCCTGTTCGACCTTGCTTCCGGCCAGGCCGGGGAAGAGACGGGCGAACTCGCCGGCGTGCGGGGTGAGAATGGCGCCGGCGCAAGCGCGCAGGCCGTCGGCGTCGAGCACCAGCGGCCGGCCCGAGGCGATCGCCAGATCCAGCAGGCGCCTGTCGCGGCCGAGGCCGGGGCCGACCAGCACCGCGCCGATCCGCTCGTCGGCGAGCAAGGTCGCGGGATCGCCCGGACCCTGGACGATCGCGTGCGGGAGGCCGGCGAGAGAGGGGCCGATCAGCCGGACATAGCCCGCGCCCGCTTTGAGCGCGGCGGCGGCGGCGAGCGCGGCGGCGCCCGGCATCTCGCCGGCGAGCACGGCGACATAGCCGCGGCTGTATTTGTGGTCGTCGGGCCCGGGCTCGCGCGGCGGCGCCGGGCCGATCTCGACGAGGCTGCCGGAAACCGGGATGCCGATGTCGGCGACGACGATCCGGCCCATGCGGCGCGCCGCGGGCTGGAGCCAATGCGACGGCTTCAGCGTCTGGAAGGTGACGGTGAGATCGCAATCGGGGACCGGCGAGAGGATCGCGCCGTCGTCGGTGGCGACCCCGCTCGGCAGGTCGATCGCGACCCGCACCCGCGCCGCGGCGGCGAGGCCGAGCAGCTTCTGCGCCTGCGCGACCGGCCGCGACAGGCCGGTGCCGAACAGAGCGTCGATCAGCAGCGGCGCGGGCGCGACGTCCAGCGAGTCGAGACCGGCCTCGCGGACCGCGACGCCCCGCGCCCGGAGCTCGCGGGCGATCACCCTGCCGTCGCCGCCATTGTTGCCGGGGCCGCACAGGACCAGCGCCGGCAGCGGCCCGGCATAGCGCCAGATCGCCTCGGCCGCGGCCCTGCCGGCGCGCTCCATCAGCTCCGCGACCGAGGTGCCGGCGGCGATCGCCGCTTCCTCGGCCGCGCGCATCTCGGCGGCGGTGAGAATCGGCCGGCGGGTCATAGCGGGCCGAGCCGGAAGCGGTCGCCACCGATCGAGACCTCGGTCGAACCGTCGCGCAGCCTGACCGCCTCGGCGCGCTCGGCGCCATCGGCGGCTGTGACGCCGTCGCGAGTCACCCGCAGCCGGCGGAAGCCGCCGTCGGCCTTGCGGACGACGAGCAGGTCGCCGGCGCGCTCGACGGTGCAATCAGGGCGGCAGGCGATGCCGGAATCGGGCGCGACCGCTGGCGGCGGGCCGCCGCAGGAGGCGAGGAGCAGCAGGATCGCGGCGAGGCGGCGCATGCGCCTTCCTATCATTTCCCGCGCAGCGCTTCGAGGCGGCGCGCCAGCGCCTCGCCGGCGATCAATTCGTCGAAGCGCCGGTCCTGCTCCCGGTCGCTGCGCACGCCCAGCGCGATCGCCTGCTTCAGCGCGGCGAGGCTGGCGCGGTCGTTGGCGAGAATCGCGGCTTCGTCGAGCGCGGCGAGCTCGGCGAGGCCGATCCGGATCGCCTCGGCGCCGTCGATCGTCCCGGCGGTGAACAGCAGCCGCGCCGCCTGGCCGGGCCCGACCAGAGCGACGAGGCGATGGACGTCCTCCTGCGGATAGGAGACGCCGATCCTGGCCGGGGTGATCGCGAAGCGGGCGTCGGGCCCGGCAACACGCAGATCGCAGGCCATGGCGAGGGCGACGCCGGCGCCGTAGCAGGCGCCGTCGATCCGGGCGATCGTCGGCATGGCGAGGTCCCTGAGCGCGTCCAGCGCGGCCCGCATGTCGGCGCGGCGGAGCGCCGGCAGATCGCCGAGGTCGGCGCCGGCGCAAAAGGCGCCGCCCGCGCCCGAGACGACCAGCAGCCGGCCTTCGACCGTGGCGAGGACGCGCTCGAGCTCGCGCCAGCCCGCCGCCGGAATGGCGTTGCGCGCCTCGGGCCGGTCGAGGACCAGCCGGACGACGTCGCCGTCCTGGGTGAGCCGGAACATGGCGCCGGCTTGCCGGGACGGGCGGCGTTTGTCGCGCAAAAAAAGACCGGGCTGCCCGATACGCGGCAGCCCGGCCGAAATGTTCCGCGGCGCCCCGTCCGGTGGAGGCGGGGGGCCGCGGGCGAATGTCGGCGCGCATACAAGCGTGCCTCGACTCGTCGGGGTTCATAAGAGCAAGAGCCGTGCCACAACGGATTCCTGCGGGTCGCGATGGTTAACGGGCCCGGAAGGCTGTGCCGGAACGGGATCGGTGGGTCAGCGAAGCCTGGTTTGGGACAGCCACCAGCCCGGATGGGCGGCGGCGATCGCGGCGGCGGCGGCGTCGCGTTCGGCCGCCGAATCGAACAGGCCGAAGCAGGTCGCTCCCGAGCCGGACATGCGGGCGATGCGGGCGGGGGCGAGCGCGGCCAGCACCGCGCCGATCTCCGGGACCAGCGCGCGGGCCGGCGGCTCGAGGTCGTTGCGGCCCGCCTCCCAGCCTTCGAGCGGGCCGCGGTCGATCCCGTCCCAGGCGCGGAACACGTCGGCGGTGGCGAGCGGGAGGCCGGGGTTGACCAGCAGCACCGGGGTGCCGGCGAGGCCGGGAAGCTCGACCGGGACGATGGCGTCGCCCCGGCCGGTGCCGCGCGCAGTTCGGCTCAGGCGGCAGGCGGGGACGTCGGCGCCGAGCGCGGCGGCGATGTCCGGCCCGCCGCCGAGCATGCGCAGCACCGCGCCGGCGTCGGCCGAGCCGCCGCCGAGGCCGGCGGCGATCGGCAGGCGCTTGTCGAGGGTGAGGGCGACGCTTCGGCCGAGCGCGCGGGCGGCGAGGAAGGCGAGATTCCGGGCGGGATCGCCGAGCTGGGCGGCGAACGGGCCGGTGGCGGTGAAGCTCAGCACCTCGGCCGGTTCGGCGGTGAGCAGGTCGCCATCCTCGCAAAAGGCGAACAGGGTCTCGATCCGGTGATAGCCGTCCGCCTCGCGCCCCCGGACATGGAGCGCGAGGTTGAGCTTGGCATAGGCGGTTTCGCGCATTGCGGCTCCTACCGTTCGCCCTGAGCCTGTCGAAGGGCCTTTCTTCTTTCCTCCAGCGAAAAGACAGAAGGAAAGGGCTTCGACAAGCTCAGCCCGAACGGTTCTGGAGGCGATTCACTGGGGCGACCTAGCGCGCGGCCAGCGCCCGGGTGAGGCCGGTTTCCATCTTGGCGGCGATGCGGGTGGCGGCGGCACCTTCGGCGTAGACCGAGGCGGCCTTCCAGGCGAAGCGCGCCTCGACCCGGCGGCCGGCGGCGAAATAGGCGTCGCCGAGATGCTCGTTGATCTCGACGTCGGCCGGCTGGTCGCGCGCCGCCTGCTCGAGCAAGGCGATCGCCTCGCCATAGCTGCCGCGCAGATAGAGCGCCCAGCCGAGCGAATCGGTGATCGCGCTGTTGTCCGGAGCGCGGCGATGCGCCTCGCGGATCAGCCGCTCGGCGCCGGCGGCATTCTCGCGGCGGACGAGCTGGGCGTAGCCGAGATAGTTGAGCACGAAAGGCTGATCCGGGGCGAGCCGGTAGGCGCGCTGCAGCGCGGCCCGCGCTTCCGGCCAGTTGCCCGCCTCGTCGAGCGCTCCGCCGCGCATCAGCCAGAGCACCCATTCGGCCTGGGCGTCGTCGCCGTCGCGGCGCACCGCGAGCGCCCGGCGATAGGCCTCGGCCGCCTCCGCCTGGCGGCCCATCGCGCCATAGACCTCGCCCAAGCGGACCCAGTCGGTGGTGCCGGCCGAGGCGGCATTGGCGGCGGCGAGCGCGTCGGCGAGGGCGGCGTCGCGGTCGCCGCCGTCGAGCCGGATGCGGATGCGCTGGTCGCGGGCGGTGATCGCGAACGGATCTTCAGGCGCGACATTGGCGAGCAGCGGCACGGCGAGCTGCTGCCTGCCCTGCTGCGCGAGCAATTCGGCGGCGACCAGCCAGGCCTCGCTATTGTCGGGCGCGAGCCAGGTGCCGAGCCGGGCGAACATCGCCGCCAGCGGGGTCAGCTCCTGGGCGTGGAGATCGAGGGCGAGGCGGACGACGAGCTCGGCCATGCCGGCATCGGCGGCGGCGATCGCGCCGGGCAGCGGCCGGCCGGCCGCGACGAGGCCGCGCGCGGCGACGATCGGCGCGCCGTTGCCCTCGAGCAAGGCGAGCGCTCCGGCGCGGTCGCCGCGCTGGGCGAGCAAAGCGGCGCCGGCGACGCGCAGCCGGGCGCCGCGCGGGCCGGCCGAATTGGCGGCCCGGACCAAAGCCTGGGCCGCGCCCGGCCGGCCCATGGCCAGCATCAGCAGCGGCCGATGCTCGGCGGCATAAGCGGCGGTGACGCCCTGCCCGCCCTCGGCCGGCAGGAGGGCGAGCGGATCGCCCTCGCCCGCGCCGTAAGCGCGCCAGGCGCGCAGCACCGGGACGATGAAGGCGAACAGCCGGTCCTGCTCGACCGCGTCGATGCGGGCGGCGGCGGCGCTCCAGTCGCGCGCCTTGAAGGCCTCGGCGACGAGCAGCAGCCGGGCGTCGGGAAGGATCGCATGGCGCCGCTCGAGCAGATGGGCGGCGTCGAGCGCGAGCGGCCAATCGCCGGCATTGACCGCATGGCCGAGCGCCTGGCCGGCGATCAGCTCGTTGTCGGGCGCGGCGGCGAGCGCGCCCGCATAGCCCGCGCTCGCCTGCTCGAGCGCTCCGGCCGAGGCGGCGGCGCGGGCGCGGACATAGGCGTTGAGCGGCGAGCCCGGCTCGACCCGGGCGGAGGCGGCGGCAGCCGAAAGCGCGAGGGCGCCCGCGAACAGAAGCTTACATGTTGGGATAGTTCGGCCCTCCTCCGCCTTCGGGGACGACCCAGTTGATGTTCTGGGTCGGGTCCTTGATGTCGCAGGTTTTGCAGTGGACGCAATTCTGCGCGTTGATCTGGAGGCGGACGGCGCCGCCTTCCTCGACGAACTCATAGACTCCGGCCGGGCAGTAGCGCTGCTCCGGGCCGGCATAATCGGCGAGGTTGACGGCGACCGGGACGTCGGGGTCCTTGAGGGTGAGGTGGACGGGCTGGTCCTCCTCGTGATTGGTGTTGGAGACGAACACCGAGGAGAGCCGGTCGAAGCTTATGACGCCGTCGGGCTTCGGATAATCGATCGGCGGCACCAGATCCTTGCGCCAGAGCGTGGCGTGGTCGGGATGGTGGCGCATGGTGAACGGCAGGCCGATCTTCAGCGTGCGCATCCACATGTCGGCGCCGGCGAGCAGGGTGCCGGCAAAGCCTCCCCATTTGGCGACCAGCGGCTCGACGTTGCGGACGAGGGCGAGCTCCTTCGCGATCCACGAGCCGCGCAAAGCGGGCTCATACTCCTCGAGCACATCGCCGCCGCGATCGGCGGCGATCGCGGCGAAGGCGGCCTCGGCGGCGAGCATGGCCGATTTCATCGCGGTGTGGCTGCCCTTGATCCTCGGCACGTTGACGAAGCCCGCGGCGCAGCCGATCAGCGCGCCGCCCGGGAAAGCGAGCTTCGGCACCGCCTGCCAGCCGCCCTCGTTGATCGCCCGGGCGCCGTAGGAGACGCGGCGGCCGCCCTCGAGGAAGCAGCGGATCGCCGGATGCTGCTTCCAGCGCTGGAACTCCTCGAACGGCGACAGCCAGGGATTCTTGTAGTTGAGCGCGACGACGAAGCCGAGCGCGACCTGGTTATTGGCCTGGTGGTAGAGGAAGCCGCCGCCCCAGGCGTCGGTGAGCGGCCAGCCCTGGGTGTGGATGACGCGGCCGGGCTCGTGCCGCTCGGGATCGACGTCCCACAGCTCCTTGAGGCCGATGCCGTAGACCTGGGGCTGGCTGCCGTCCTCGAGCGCGAAGATCCGCTTCAGCTCCTTGGTGAGATGGCCGCGGGCGCCTTCGGCGAAGAAGGTGTAGCGGCCGTGAAGCTCCATGCCGGGCTGGTAATCCGGCTTGTGGCTGCCGTCGCGGGCGACGCCCATGTCGCCGGTGGCGACGCCCTTCACCGAGCCGTCGTCGGCGAACAAAATCTCGGCGGCGGCGAAGCCCGGGAAGATCTCGACGCCCAGCGCCTCGGCCTGGCCGGCGAGCCAGCGGCAGAGATTGCCGAGGCTCGCCGTATAGGTGCCCCTGTTCGACATGAACGGCGGCATCAGCGCGTGCGGGAAGGGATATTTCTTCTTCGCGGTCAGCACCCAATGCTCGTTCCTCGTCACCGGGACGGTGAGCGGGCTATCGAGCTCGCGCCAGCCGGGCAGCAGCTCGTCGAGCGCCCTGGGATCGACGACCGCGCCGGAGAGGATGTGGGCGCCGACCTCCGAGCCCTTTTCGAGGATGCAGACGGAAAGCTCGCGGCCCGCTTCGGCGGCGAGCTGCTTCAGCCGGATCGCGGCGGCGAGGCCGGCCGGGCCGGCGCCGACGATGACGACGTCATAGGGCATCGACTCCCGGTCAGCCATTCACCGTCTCCGCCGCTCCTGTCGTCGCAAAGTGCCTACCCAAGGAGCAGATAAACAGCAGTTCTACGATTGACCAGCCCGGGCCGGACGCGGCCAAAGCGGCGGGAATTGCGGGGAAAGGGGATCATGGCCTCGAACTGGGCGGCGAGCACGCTCTCATGGTGGCAGGACGCCGGCGTCGATACGATCGTCGGCGAGGCGCCGCGCGACTGGCTGAACCCGAAAGCGAAGGAGGCCGCGGCGCCGGCCCCGGCCGCGCTTCCGGCAACGCTCGAGGCGCTCCGCGAATGGCTGGCGGCGAGCCCGGACCTGCCGCTCGCCGCGCCGGGGGCGGCGCGGGCCGCGCCGGCCGGCGATCCGGCGTCGGGGCTGATGATCCTGGTCGACATGCCCGCCGCCGACGGCGGCCTGCTCACCGGCGAGGCCGGGCTGCTGTTCGACCGCATGCTGGGCGCGATCGGGCGCACCCGCGAGAGCGTCTATCTGGCGCCTTTGTCGCCGGTCCGCACCCCGAGCGGAGCGATCGACGAGGCCAATGCCGCCCGGCTCGCCGAGATCGCCCGCCGCCATATCGCGCTCGCCGCGCCCAGAGCGGTGCTGCTGTTCGGCGACATTTGCGGCAAGGCCCTGGTCGGCGCGCCGGTCGCAGGCGCCCGCGCCAAGTGGCACGAAATCGGCGGGATCAAGGCTTTGGTAACCATAAGGCCCGAAAAGCTGCTGACTCAGCCGGCGCTGAAGGCGCTGGCCTGGGCCGATTTGCAGATGCTGATGGAGGCGCTGAATTGACCAAGGGCCTGAAAGGGGCGCTGCTCGCGGCGGCGATGGCGCTGGCGATGCCGGCCTCGGCCCAGCAGGCGCAGCTGGGCGCGGCCGAGCGCGATTCCTACCGCGCCGTCTTCGCCGCTTTGCGCGCCCAGGACTGGGCGGGCGCCGCCGGCCGCCTCGACGGCATGCGCGAAGGGCCGCTGCACGATCTCGCCCGGGCGATGCTCTACACCATGCCGGGCTCGCCGCGGGTCGAGAGCGGGCCGCTGACCGAGCTGCTCGCCCGCGCCCCCGAGCTGCCCCAGGCCGAGGATCTCGCCCGCCTCGCCCGCGCCCGCGGCGCCGAGACCCTGCCCGAGCTGCCGCGCAGCCAGCGGCTTTACGGCCTCGCCGGCCAGCCGCGCCGGGCCCGGCCGCGGGCGATCCGCGGCGACGCCGTCGCCGACCAGCTCGAGCCGCTGCTCGCCCCTTTGATCCGCGACGACCGCCCGGTCGAGGCCGAAGCGCTGCTCAACAGCCGCAGCGAGGAGCTCTCCGAGGAAGCGCGCACCGCCTTCCGCCAGCGCATCGCCTGGGTCTATTATCTCAACAACATGGACGCCGATTGCCGGCGGATCGCCGACCTCGCCCGGTCCGGCCCGACCGAGCATGCCATCCACGCCGAATGGGTGTCCGGCCTCGCCGCCTGGCGGATGGGCGATTATGCGGCGGCGGCCGAGCATTTCGCCGACGTCGCCGCGCGCTCGACCGACGCCGAGCTGAACGCCGCCGGCCATTATTGGGCGGCGCGCGCGGACACCGCCGGCGGCCACCCGGAGCGCGTCCAGGGCCACCTCCGGGCGGCGGCGCGGCAAGGCGAGACCTTCTACGGCCTGCTCGCGCAGAGCGCTCTGGCGCTGCGCCAGGCGCCGGCCGACATGACCGCCTTCACCGAGGCCGACTGGCGCGCGCTTCAGGGCCTCAGGAACGCCCGCGCCGCGGTCGCGCTCAGCGAGATCGGCGAGAACGACCTCGCCGCCGCCATGCTCCGCCGCCAGGCCGAGATCGGCAGCCCGGGCGACCACGAGCATCTCATCCATCTCGCCGCGCGCCTCAACCTCACCGCCACCCAGATGTACCTTGCCCATAACGGCCCGCGCGGCAGCCGGTTCGGGCCGAACGACCGCTATCCGGCGCCGAGCTGGCGGCCGACCCGGGGCTGGCGGGTCGATCCCTCGCTCGCTTTCGCCCATGCCCTCCAGGAATCGCAGTTCCGCACCGACGCGGTCAGCCCGGCCGGCGCGCGCGGGCTGATGCAGGTCCGCCCCGGCACCGCCGGCGACATGGCCCGCGCCCGCGGCGAGGCGTTCAGCGCCGCCTCGCTGAACCAGCCGCAGGTCAACATCGAATATGGCCAATCCTATCTCGAGCAGCTGCGCGACATGGCGAGCACCGGCGGCCTGCTGCCCAAGGTGATCGCCTCCTACAATGCCGGGCCGGCGCCGATCGCCGAATGGAACGGCCGCTACGACCAGAGCGATCCTTTGCTCTACATCGAGAGCATCCCTTATTGGGAAACCCGCGGCTACGTGCCGATCATCCTCAGGAACTATTGGGTCTACGAGGCGCGCGGCGGCGACCGCTCGGCCAGCCGGCGGGCGCTCGCCCAGGGGCTGTGGCCGCGCTTCCCCGGCCTGCCCGGCCCGACCGCGGTGCGCATCGCCCCGCGCCCGCGCCAGCAGACGGCGATGGGCTCGGACTAGCAGCCCGCATGCGCAAACTGGTGCCGCTTCCGGCGCTCCTCCTGGCGACGGCCTCGCCGGCGGCGGCGGAAAGGCCGGTGTTCAGCGCGACCACCGAAGCGGAGTGGCCCCACCCGCGCGACGCGATGGCGGGGCCGGAGCTGGTTCGCCTCGTCCTCGCCGCGCTCGACCGCGACGACGTCGGCCGGCTCGACACCTGCATCGCCGAGCAGCGGCTGCCGGCCGGCAGCCACTATCGGTTCTTTCGCGCCCTCGGGATCCGCTCCGGCCAGGGCCGGACGATGTGGTTCGTGCGGCCGACGCTGCGCCCTTATTGCCCCGCGCTCTACGGCGCCCATCTCTTTCGCTATTTCCTGTTCGAGGAGCGGGCCGCCGCGGCAGGGCCGCAATACCGGCTCGTCTTCCGGGGCGGCGGCGACCGGTTCGCCGCCTACCCGACCCTGCACCACGGCCTGAACGACATCGAAGCGACCGGCTGCACCGCGGCCGGCTGCGACAGCGTGCGCATGGCCTTCGACGGCCGGGAATATCGGCCGGTCCGCTGCACCCGGACGATGTTCGAGGCGCGCCGCGAAATAACACGCCCGGTCCGCTGTCCACGTTCTTGATTCGTTCCTGTATTCCGCCTACACTCCTCCCATGCGACCCGATGCCCGCACCGGCCGCGGCGCGCCCGACAATGCGACGCCGACCCGCTTCAACCTGCCGAGCCGCGAGGCCGACGGCGACTGGCTCGACACGCGCGAGGAGCTGGACGAGGGCCTGCCGCCGCTGCGCACCACGGTGACGGTCGAGAAGCCGAAGACGATCATCACCCGCAACCAATCGCCCGACATCGGCTTCGACCGCTCGATCAACGCCTATCGCGGCTGCGAGCATGGCTGCATCTACTGCTTCGCCCGGCCGACCCACGCCTTTCACGATCTCTCGCCGGGTCTCGATTTCGAATCGAAGCTGTTCGCCAAGCCCGACGCGGCGAAATTGCTGCGCGCCGAGCTGGCCAGGCCCGGCTACAGCGTCCGCCCGATCGCGATGGGGACCAACACCGATCCCTACCAGCCGATCGAGGGCAAGTGGCGGATCACCCGCGCGCTCCTCGAAGTGCTCGCCGAGACCCGGCACCCGGTGACGATCACGACCAAATCGGACCGGGTGCTGGCCGACCTCAACATAATCGCCGCGATGGCGAAGCAGGATTTGGTCAGCGTCGCCCTGTCGGTGACCTCGCTGGATCCGAAGATCGCGCGCACGCTCGAGCCGAGGGCGCCGGCGGCGCGCAAGCGGCTGGCGGCGGTGAAGGCGCTCGCCGCGGCCGGGGTCCCGGCCTGGGTGGCGATCGCGCCGGTGGTGCCCGGCATCACCGATCACGAGCTCGAGCATATCGTCGAGGCCGCCGCCGAGGCCGGCGCGCTCGGCGCCTTCTATCTGCCGGTCCGCCTCCCGTTCGAGGTCGCGCCCTTGTTCCGCGCCTGGCTCGACGAGCATTATCCCGACCGCGCCGCCAAGGTGATGCACATCATCCAGGCCATGCGCGGCGGCAGGGACAACGACCCGAACTGGTTCAGCCGGATGCGCGGCTCCGGGCCGTGGGCGGACCTGCTCAAGGCGCGGTTCGAGCGGGCGGTGAGGAAGCACGGCCTCAACCTCGAAAAAAGGCCGCTGCGGCGCGACCTTTTCGAGCCCCCGCAGGGACCCCAGCTGAAGCTGCTCTAGGTTCAATCGTCATTGCGAGCCCCGCAGGGGCGCGGCAATCCAGCAGCGGGACTGGATCGCCGCGGCGCTGCGCGCCTCGCGATGACGGCCTGTACGCTAAAGGCCTTCGGTCAGCTGGCGGGCGGCGCGGGCGCGCGCCAGCCACGGCCCGAACGGGCTCGTGCCGGGCTCGCCTTTTTCGCTGGCATGGGCGGCGCCGGAGCAGGCGCGGGGATCGTGATGGCCGTGATGACGGGCGGGCGCGCGCGGGATGGCGCCGACGCGCTGGACGATGGTGAACATGGGGGGTCTCCGAAAACGGGCAGGGATTTTGAGGGGTTGGAAGGGCGGGCCGGACGGGGGGAGGTTCCGGCCCGCCCCTCGGTCAGGCGGCGAGCGCTTCGGGCGCGCGCCAGCCGAGACGGAACAGGCCGGTGCCGGTCATCCCGGTTTCGGCGAGCGGCAAGGCGGTGGCGCAGAAGGCGCACTCGGCCAGCCGCCGGCCGACGATCCACTGGCTGCGGCCGCAACCGGGGCAATGGTTGCGCTCGTCCGGCCGGTAGACGGCGTGATAGCCGCGCCGCACCGGATCGTGCGGAAAGCTGGTGGCGCCGAGGCGCTGGGCGATGGTCAACATCTCTTCGGTCTCCTGTCGAGCGGGCCGCTACCCAGCCACGCGGCGCGGCGCGCGGCCGCTTCGACCAAGGCGATGGCTTGTGCGACGGGAGATTCGCCCGTCGACGAAAGCGGCGCGGCGCGCGACGAAGCCGGTCAGCGCCCCAGCTTCGGCAGCAGCATGCCGGCGCGGCGCCGGTATTCCTGATACTGGATGCCGAACAGACGGACGAGGTCGCGCTCCTCGTGGCGGATCGCGATCAGGATGTAGATCGTCATCCCGGCGGCGAGCAGCAAATGGCCGGCGCTCATCGCCGGAATCGCCCAGAAGGCGAGGATGAAGCCCGAATAGAGCGGATGGCGGACGCGCTTGTAGAACAAGGGCGTGCGGAATTCGGGCGGCGCCGCCGGCCCGCCTTTGGCGCCGTGCCAGACCTGCTGGAGGCCGAACAATTCGAAATGGTTCAAGAGGAAGGTCGAGAGCAGGACGATCAGCCAGCCGAGGCCGAACAGGCCCCAGAGCAGATAGACGAGCAGCGGATTGGCGGCGCTCCAGATCGGCGCCGGGATCGGATGCCAGAACCAGAACAGCAGGATGAGGACGAGGCTGGCGGTGAGCACGTAGACGCTGCGCTCGAGCGGCTCCGGGACGATCCGCGTCCAGGCCTCCTTGAAGCGCCGCCGCGCCATCACGCTGTGCTGGAGGCCGAACAAAGCGATGAGGCCGAGATCGGCGGCGATGGCGTGAGCGAGCCCGACCACCTCATGGCCGCGATCGACGGTGCGCGGCACCCAGGGCAGATTGCCGACGAAGGCGACCAGATAGAGGAAGGTCGCGAAGAAGATGAGGTAAGCGAGAACGCCGAACAGCAGATAGAATGCGCGCGCCATGGCGGCTCTCCCCCCTGTGCTGATGCGCGTGAGATTAGCAAAAGCGGCGCGAGAAGTCAGCCCGATCCGTCCAACGCGCCCGGCCGTCGCCCGCAATCGGCCCGGCGGCAGCGGCGATCAGCCCAGCGCCTTTTTGAGCAGCTCGTTGACCACCTGCGGATTGGCCTTCCCCGCCATCGCCTTCATTACCTGCCCCACAAAGAAGCCGAACAATTTGTCCTTGCCGGCGCGATACTCCGCGACCTTGTCCGGATTGGCGGCGATCACCGCGGCGATGGCGGCTTCGATCGCGCCGGTGTCGGAGGTCTGGCGGAGGCCGCGCGCCTCGACGATCGCGGCGGCGCCCTCGCCGGTCTCGAGCATGATCTCGAACACCTGCTTGGCGAGCGTGCCCGAGAGGGTGCCGTCGGCGGTGAGGGCGAGCAATTCGGCCGCCTGCTCGGGTGCGACCGGGCTGTCCTCGATCGTCCTGCCGAGCCGGTTGAGGGCGCCGAACAATTCGGAGGTGACCCAGTTCGAGGCGCGCTGGGCATGCTCCGGCCCAAGCGCATCGAGCAGCGCCTCGAACCAGCGGGCGCTGGTCACGTCCGCAGTGAGGACGCCGGCATTGTAGGGGCTGAGGCCGAACGCGCTTTCGTAGCGCTGCCGCTTGGCGTCGGGCAGCTCGGGCAGCGAGGCGCGGCACTCGGCGAGGAAGGCGTCGGAAAGCTCCAGCGGCAGCAGGTCCGGATCGGGGAAATAGCGGTAATCGTGGGCGTCCTCCTTGGACCGCAATGCCCGGGTGACGCCCTTGTCCGGATCGAACAGGCGGGTTTCCTGGACGATCGTGCCGCCCTCCTCGATCAGATCGACCTGACGGCGCGCCTCATGCTCGATCACCGCCATGATGAAGCGCACGGAATTGACGTTCTTGGTCTCGGTGCGGGTGCCGAATTCCTCGCCGGGACGCCGCACGCTGACGTTGACGTCGGCGCGCATCGAGCCCTGCTCCATATTGCCGTCGCAACTGCCGACATAGCGCAGGATCGAGCGCAGCTTGCGGACATAGGCGCCGGCTTCCTCAGGGCTGCGCATGTCGGGGCGGGAGACGATCTCCATCAAAGCGACGCCGCTGCGGTTGAGGTCGACATAGGAATGTTCGGGATGCTGGTCGTGCATCAGCTTGCCGGCGTCCTGCTCGACATGGATGCGCTCGACGCCGATCGTCTTGGCCGCGCCGCTCTCGAGATCGACGGCGATCTCGCCCTCGCCGACGAGCGGGTGGTAGAGCTGGCTGATCTGGTAGCCCTGCGGCAGATCGGCGTAGAAATAATTCTTGCGGTCGAAGCGCGACCATTTGTTGATCTTCGCGTCGAGCGCCATGCCGGTGCGCACCGCCTGGCGGATGCACTCCTCGTTCGGCACCGGCAGCATGCCGGGGAAAGCGGCGTCGACCAAAGCGACCTGGCTGTTCGGCTCGGCCCCGAACGCGGTCGCCGCGCCCGAGAAGACCTTGGCCCGGCTGACCACCTGGGCATGGACCTCGAGGCCGATCACCACCTCCCATTCGCCGGTCGCGCCCTGGATGCGATAATCAGACATAGGCCATTCCCGGAAATCCGTTCGGCCCCGGACTTGATCCGGGGCTGTCGAAGCCCTTCGATTTGCTCTCTTCCACGCAAAAGAAAGGAAAGCCCTTCGACAGGCTCAGGGCGAACGGAGTGGGGGTCTCCAGGCTCACGGCGCTCACCACCAGGCCTCCGCGCGCGCGGTGAAGCCGGCGCGTTCCTCCAGGGCCAGGGCCGCGTTGAGCACGGTCTGCTCGTCCAGCGCCTTGCCGACGATCTGCAGGCCCAAAGGCAACCCCTCCCCGTCCAGCCCGGCCGGGACCGAGATGGCGGGCAGGCCGGCGAGGCTGGCGGGAACGGCGAAGACGTCGTTCAGATACATGGCGATCGGATCGGCGCTCTTCTCGCCGAGGCCGAAGGCGGCGCTCGGCGCGGTCGGGGTCAGGAGCAGGTCGCAGCTTTCCCAGGCGCGATCGAAATCGCGGGCGATCAGGGTGCGGACCTTCTGCGCCTGGTTGAAATAGGCGTCGTAGAAGCCGGCCGAGAGGACGTAGGTGCCGATCATGATCCGCCGCTTGACCTCGGCCCCGAAGCCGGCGGCGCGGGTCGCCTCGTACATGTCGTTGAGGCCGCCCTGCGCGGGCTGGACGCGAAGCCCGTAGCGGACGCCGTCATAGCGGGCGAGGTTGGACGAGGCCTCGGCCGGGGCGATGATGTAATAAGCGGGCAGCGCATATTTCGTGTGCGGCAGCGACACCTCGACGATTGTCGCGCCCGCGTCCTTCAGCCAGGCGATGCCCTGCTCCCAGACCGCGTCGATCTCGGCCGGGACGCCGTCGATCCGATATTCTTTCGGGATGCCGATCCGCAGGCCGCGGACGTCGGCGGCGAGGTTGGCTTCCCAGGCGGGGACGGGCAGATCGAGCGAGGTCGAATCCTTCGCGTCGAAGCCGGCCATCGCTTCGAGAAGGATCGCGCAGTCGCGGACGTCGCGGGCCATCGGCCCGGCCTGGTCGAGCGAGGAGGCGAAGGCGACGATCCCCCAGCGCGAGCAGCGGCCGTAGGTCGGCTTGACCCCGGCGATGCCGGTGAAGGCGGCGGGCTGGCGGATCGAGCCGCCGGTGTCGGTGCCGGTGACTCCGGGGGCGAGCCGCGCCGCCACCGCCGCCGCCGAGCCGCCCGAGCTGCCGCCCGGGGTCAGCGGGACGTTGCCGCCGTCGCTTCGCCGCCAGGGCGAAAGGACCGGGCCGAAGCCGCTGGTCTCGTTCGACGAGCCCATCGCGAACTCGTCCATGTTGAGCTTGCCGAGCATGCCGGCGCCGGCGGCGAAGAGGTTGGCCGAGACGGTCGATTCATAGACCGGCCGATAGCCTTCGAGGATGCGCGAGCCGGCGGTGGTCTGGACGCCGCGGGTGCAGAACAGGTCCTTGATCCCGAGCGGCACCCCGGAAAGCGGCTTGAGCAGGCCGGACGGGCGGGCGGCATCGGCGGCGGCGGCCGCGGCCAGGGCGTGGTCGGGAGTCTCGACGACGAAGGCGTTGAGGCCGCGCGCGCCCTCGACCGCGGCGATGCAGGCTTCGGCAACCTCGCGGGCGGAAAAGCTGCCCGCCTTCACCCCGTCGCGGATGGCGGCGACGCCGAGATCGGTGAGCGCGGTCATGGCCGTGCTCCCGCGAAAGCGGGAGCCCAGCCGCTCCAGGGCTGGATCCCCGCCGGCGCGGGGATGATCGGCCGTGCTCCCGCGAAAGCGGAAGCCCAGCCGCTCCAGGGCTGGATCCCCGCCGGCGCGGGGATGATCGAATGACGGCGGGCCGTCATTCGATCACCTTCGGCACCGCGAAGAAGCCGTGCTCGGCGAGCGGCGCGTTGGCGAGGATCTCGGCCTGGCGGTCGCCCTCGGTGACGACGTCGTCGCGCAGCCTGAGCGTGTTGGGAATGACCGCGGTCATCGGCTCGACCCCGGCGACGTCGACTTCCTGCAGCTGCTCGATCCAGCCGAGGATGTTGGACAATTCGGGCGCCAGCGCTTCGACCTCGGAGTCGCTGACGGCGATCCGGGCGAGCCTGGCGATATGGCGGACGGTGGCGGCGTCGACGGACATGGTGGGCCGCTAGCATTGGCGGTCCGGCGCTTGCAAGCGGCGCGCGGTTGCGCTCAACGGCTTCGGTGGCGAAGCGACGATCCCATCCGGCGGTGCGGTTCCTGTGGGTGATTGCGGGGCTGACCGTATTGTTCATCCTCGCCGCCGGCGCCTACCGGCTGTTCGAGAAGCAGCTGATGCGCTGGGCGATGGTGCCGAGCGCCGAGTTTCGCGCCGTGCCGATGCCGGCCGGGGCCGACTATCGCCAGGCCCGGCTGTGGATCGCCCGGCCCGACATCGCCGGCAACCCGTCGCTGTGGGCGCCGCCTGGCTTTGCCCCGGCGCCGCGGCCCCGCGCCTCGGTCTTCTTCGTCCATCCGACCAGCTTCCTCGAATCCTCGGCCTGGAACGCGTCGATCGACGATCCGGAATCGCAGGACCGGGCGGCCCTGTTCGTGCGCAGCCAGGCGAGCGCGTTCAATTCGGTCGGCGCAATCTGGGCGCCGCGCTACCGCCAGGCCACGTTCGGCGCCTTCCTCACCGGCGAGGCCGATGCCCGGCGCGCGCTCGACTTCGCCTATCGCGACGTCCTCGCCGCCTATGAGGAGTTCCTGCGCGAGGCGCCGGCCGACCGGCCGATCATCCTCGCCGCCCACAGCCAGGGCAGCGCCCATCTGATGCGGCTGCTGCAGGAGCGGATCAGGGGAGCGCCCGAGGCGCAGCGGATCGCGGCCGCCTATCTGATCGGCTGGCCGGTCTCGGTCTCGGCCGACCTTCCGGCTCTGCCTTTGCCCGCCTGCGAGACCGCGGACGAGGCCGCCTGCCTGCTCTCCTGGCAAAGCTTCTCCGAGCCGGCCGATCCGAGCCAGATCACCGACGTCTATGACGAGAGCACCGGCCCGGGCGGCGCCCGGCGGGCGGGCTCGGCGATGCTCTGCACCAACCCGCTGACCGGCGTCCGCGGCGGCGCCGCGCCGGCGGCGCGCAACCTCGGCACGCTGGTGCCGAACGCGGACATGAGTGCGGCCGAGTTCCGCCGCGGCGCGGTGCCGGCGCGCTGCGACCTGCGCGGCTTCCTGCTGATCGGGCCGAACGAGGCGCTGCCGGCGATGGGCCCCTACGCTTTGCCCGGCAACAATTACCACGTCTATGACTATGCCCTGTTCT